>JADHED010000265.1_pt1 | contig 70253 bp, 61 predicted proteins | sample 8952041 | NCBI WGS metagenome assembly JADHED01 (sample SAMN16124423, study PRJNA663239) | bioreactor sludge metagenome | isolation source: sludge (control) | place: India:Bengaluru | collected 2018-09-08 | reverse complement strand
ATGGCCGTGGGCGGCGCCGCCTACCTGGTCTCCAAGGCCATCAAGACCGCCAAGGTCGTGGGCTTTGAAGACCTGGGCATGGAAGCCATCTACGAATTCGACGTGGTGGACATGCCCGTGACCGTGGCCGTGGATGCCGGTGGTACCAGCGCCCACATCACCGGCCCGGCCGAGTGGCAAAAGCGCATTGCCTCGGGCGAGTTCAAGGGCATCGGCGTCGCTGCGGCCTGATGCGCGTTGGTGTGGCAGGGCCCGCACGGTGCCCGCTGCAACACAAGGTGCAATGACAAAGAACCGCCTTGGGGCGGTTTTTTTGTGGCCGCCCCGACACACATCCCTACACCCGCTTCGGCAAAAATGCTGGTTCGATCCGACTCCTCTTTCTCGGCCTTGGCCGCCCCCACCATGCTTTTGAACCACGGGTTTGCACAGTCCCTCCAGCAGCCCCTCCGTGCCTTGCTGCTGGCCACACTGATCAGCGCCCTGCCCGTGGCGGCCAGCGCCAACCCGCCCATGGTTCCACAGCATGACGCGCAAACCGCCTTTGGCAGCGCGCTGCCGGCCCGCGACGCCGCGCTGCCGGACGCCAGCCTCGCATCCCACATCGAACGCCAACAGCTGCTGAACAGCCAGCACCTGGCGGGCAGCCAACTGCGCACCCTGGACTTTTTCAACAAGACCTTCACCGTGCTCCGTGGCGGCAAGCGCACGGTGTTTGATGCAGAGCTGCTGGGCACGTGGTGGCCCGAAAGCAAGCGCTGGGCATGGGAAGCCGTAGAACGGGTGCCCGACCTGAAAGACCCGAAGCGCAAATCGTTTGCCACGGGCAGCGCACTCACGCGCCCGTATGGTCGTGAGCACGGCATCGACATCCTGCAGACCGATACCACGCAATTGGCGAACGAAGAGGCCGCCTGGTATCTGTGCGCACTCACGGCGCAACTCAACCAAGCCAGTGGCGTGCTGGTGAGCATCAGCAGCGAGCTGGTCGCAGGGGGCTCAGAAGGGCAAAAGGCCGTGGTCAAACGCTACTACCTGCTGTCGCACCCGAAAGTCACGGATGCACCTACCGGTGGCACCAGCAAGGCCCAGTCGCCCGCGCGCTGACCCTTTTGTTTTCTTCGGTACTCTGCAGCTGCGCGGTCGGCGGCGCAGCCCAAGGCGCAGCTCCCAAGCCCACGCTGCAGGCCTTCCCCGTTTTCCTACAATCCAGCTTTTCGTCCAACCACGGGCTTCCTGATGCCGCAGGCCTCTTCTCCTATCGGTGTGTTTGACAGCGGCGTCGGCGGGCTGAGCGTGCTGCGCGCCCTGCTGGCCGCCATGCCCCACGAGCGCTTCGTGTACCTGGCCGACAGTGCCAATGCCCCCTACGGCGAGCGCGGCGACGCCTTTGTGGCGGCGCGCACCCACGCCATCACCGACTATCTGTGCCAGCAGCACCACATCAAGGCCCTGGTGGTGGCATGCAATACAGCCACGGCAGCCGCCATCCACGAGGTGCGCAGCAGCCATCCGAAATTGCCACTGGTGGGCCTCGAGCCCGCCGTGAAGCCGGCTTTGGCAGTGACCAAAACAGGGCATGTGGGTGTCATCGGCACCCGGGGCACGCTGACCAGCGCCAAGTTCGGCAAGCTCATGGCCTCGCTGGCCGACCAGGCCCATTTTGTGGTGCAGCCCTGCGACGGTCTGGCGCACGCCATTGAGCGCAGCGTGGCCCTGCCCGCCGCTGCCCCTGACAGCCCTGTCAGCACCACAGAGACCGGCGCGCTGTGCGAACGCTACGTGCAGGCCATGGGCAGCTTTGGCACGGGGCCAGGGCAGATGGACACCCTGGTGCTCGGCTGCACGCACTACATTTTTGTGGCCAACGAATTGCGCGCACTGGTGGGGCCGGAGGTTCAGTTCATCGAGACGGGTGAACCTGTGGCACGCCAGACGCGGCGCCTCTTGGAGGCGGCCGACCTGCTCGCGTTACCACCGTCCGAGCAGCCCACCACCCCCGAGGGCCCGGAGCCCGTACAACTGCTCACCACCGGCCCTGTCGCCATGATGCAGGCAGCGGCCCAGCGCTGGCTGAACCTGCCTGCCAGACTCTGCCAGAGCGTGTCAGTGCCTTGATCGGAAGAAAGACCGCCAGCGTAGGTTTTATCTGCACTGACAGCTATCATTTTTGATAACACCATCAGCTGGCGCACCTGATGCGCTGACAGCCCTGAATCCTCAGGAAGCGTCAGAGCCCCACAGCCGCGTACCCGCCTGCTCCACATGGGTGAGGTACAGGCGCAGGTCGAATTCGTACTGGTGGTACTGAGGCTCCATGTGGGTACAGAGCTGGTAGAAGGCTTTGTCATGGTCCTTCTCGCGCAGGTGGGCCAGTTCGTGGACGACGATCATGCGCAAGAACTCTTCCGGCGCCTGCTTGAACATCGCGGCAATGCGAATCTCATGTTTGGCGGCCAACCGATTGCCCTGCACGCGTGACACGGCGGTGTGCAAACCCAGTGCATGGCGCACTACGTGGATCTTGTTGTCGAACAGCACCTTGTTGACCGTGCCTGCGTTGCGCAGGTAGCGTGCCTTGAGCTCCTGCGCATAGTCATACAGCGCCTTGTCGCTGCGCACGGCATGCGCGTGTGGGTACTTGCGCAGCAGCACCGTGCCAAGCTTGCCCTGCTGCAACAGATCACGCGCCTGGTCCTGCAACGAAGCGGGGTAGGAACGCAGATACGGAAGATCAGTGCTCATGGGCAACAAGGCGGCAATGGCCAGGACATAGGGTAGCGCGAACGCACATGCGCATTGAAGCGACGAGAGAAATCACCCAATGCCTGGAAGAAATGAGTGAGGTGTGCCGCTGGGCTTGCCCCCACAAGCAGCGCATGCCCCGCAAGCCGGCGGCGCAGATCAGTGCAGGTGGCGCGGGCGACGACCACCACCACCGCCGTGACCACCGCTGGGGCCACCAGGGCCACGCGGGGGCTTGCCAATCTCCAGCGAGTTCACCAAGGCGTCGAAGCGCTGACTGAACAGCTTGTCGATCTCGGCAACCACACCGCCCAGTTCGGCGCCGTCAAAGTGGCGCTCCATCATGTTCACCACGTCTTGCACCAGCAGGTCACGCTGCACCTGCATGATGGCAGCGGGCGTGGGGCCGACAAAAAGCATCACGAAGTCATCGCGTGACTCTGCACCCTGCTCTTCTTCGTCTTCATCAAAGTCGGTGTCGTAGAAAGTGACCTCAATGGCGGCACCTTGCTCGGCCAGTTCATTGAGGCTCATGCACATCTCGTCGAGCGACTGGCGGAAATCCTCATCGCCACGCACCGTCCAACACATCTGCAGCAAATGCTCTTGCGCGTCGTACTTGATACCTGGCTCTTCTTCGTAGGCACTGGCGGCACCGTCGGCCAGCGAACGTGCTCCGGCGTACTTCCACAGCGGGTTGAGCGCCTCTTGAAGCTGGTCAAAACTGACATCAGCCCGCAGGAGGACCTGTCCGTGGACATGGATTTCAAAGGGAGCGTTGTAACTTGACATGATTGAATCGTAGTGGTGCCCCGAGCCGGGGTCGAACCGGCACGCCCCTTTTCAGGAAAGCGGCGGATTTTAAGTCCGCAGTGTCTACCAATTTCACCATCGGGGCGCCGACTGCTGAGCGCATACCTGCGTTGCAGCGTAACCCGGGCAGCGCATGCGCGCAATGCCCTTCGTATCTCTGGTCAGGACCGCTGTTTGAAAACAACACGCCCCGGACCACCAAGAAAAAAGGGAAGCCTAAGCTTCCCTTTTCAAATATGGAGCGGGAAAAGAGTCTCGAACTCTCGACCTCAACCTTGGCAAGGTTGCGCTCTACCAACTGAGCTATTCCCGCGTTTTCTGATTTTTCTAACGTTTCCGTTAGCGCTTATCAGCAAGCCTCGAATTATATAACTTTTTTTGACTGTGTTCGATTGCAAGCCAAAAATTTTTATCCAACTAACAACCCCTGAAACGATCTCTGCTTGCGCCTCTGCCCTGAAGGCTTCGTCACTTTACCGCTGCAGACCGTATCTGGAGGCGCGGTCCGGAGTCGAACCGGACTAACCGGATTTGCAATCCGGGGCATAACCGCTTTGCTACCGCGCCAGGAACTCTCATTCCTCTGACAAAAAAGGGAAGCAACTGCTTCCCTTTTTGTGGAAATTGGAGCGGGAAAAGAGTCTCGAACTCTCGACCTCAACCTTGGCAAGGTTGCGCTCTACCAACTGAGCTATTCCCGCATTTATCGAAGCCTTACATTCTACATCGTTTGCTGCGATGGAATGAATTGTAGCGCATTTTTTGGGGCTCCCAAAAAAATTTGCATCAATGTTTCAATCCATCGACGGCGGCAGACGACGCTGCGGCTTTGTCTGTCGACACAGCTACCGCTGCAGCAGCCACGGCGACCTCTTCATCCGTCAGCGGCACAGGCTTGCTCTCAAGCGCCACCTCCAGCACCTTGTCGATCCAGCGCACAGGCACGATCTCCAGGCCGCTCTTCACGTTGTCCGGAATCTCTGCAAGGTCCTTCACGTTCTCTTCAGGGATCAGCACCGTCTTGATGCCACCGCGCAAAGCGGCCAGCAGCTTTTCCTTGAGGCCGCCGATGGCCGTTACCTCGCCCCGCAGCGTGATCTCGCCGGTCATCGCCACATCGCCGCGCACAGGAATGCCTGTGAGGGCCGAGACAAAGGCCGTGGTCATTGCGGCCCCGGCGCTGGGGCCGTCCTTGGGTGTGGCGCCGTCAGGCACGTGGATATGGATATCGCGCTTCTCGAACGTTTCATCCTTGATGCCCAGCATGCGTGCGCGGCTGCGCACCACCGTACGGGCAGCCTCCACAGATTCCTTCATCACGTCGCCCAGCGAGCCCGTGCGCGTGATCACTCCCTTGCCAGGCATGATGGCCGCCTCGATGGTCAGCAGATCGCCCCCCACCTCCGTCCAGGCCAAGCCCACCACCTGCCCCACCTGGTTTTGCAGTTCGGCACGGCCGTAGGTGTACTTGCGCACGCCCAAAAAGTCCGGCAGGTTGTCGGCAGTGACGACGACTTGCGGTTCCAGCTTCTTGAGCTGCAAGCCCTTGACCACCTTGCGGCAAATTTTGGACAGCTCGCGCTCCAGCGAGCGCACGCCCGCTTCACGGGTGTAGTAACGCACCATGTCGCGCACCGCAGGCTCGGTGATGAGCAGTTCTTCGTCCTTCACGCCATTGTTCTTGAGCTGCTTGGGCAGCAGGTACTTCATGGCAATGCTGGTCTTCTCGTCCTCGGTGTAGCCCGACAGGCGAATCACTTCCATCCGGTCCAGCAGCGCTGGCGGAATGTTCATCGAGTTCGACGTGGCAACGAACATCACGTCGGACAGATCGAAGTCCACCTCAACATAGTGGTCGCCGAATGTGTGGTTCTGCTCGGGGTCCAGCACCTCCAGCAGCGCGCTGGACGGGTCGCCCCGGAAATCCGTACCCAGTTTGTCGATCTCGTCCAGCAGGAACAACGGATTGCGCGTACCAACTTTCGAAAGACTCTGCAGCACCTTGCCCGGCAGTGCGCCGATGTAGGTGCGGCGGTGCCCGCGAATCTCGGCTTCATCGCGCATGCCGCCCAGGGCCATGCGCACGTACTTGCGTCCGGTGGCTTTGGCAATGGACTGACCCAGCGAGGTCTTGCCCACGCCAGGAGGCCCCACCAGGCACAGGATGGGCGCCTTCACCTTGTCCACGCGCTGCTGTACCGCGAGGTATTCCAGGATGCGGTCCTTGACCTTGTCGAGACCGTAGTGGTCTTCGTTGAGGACGCCCTCGGCATTCACGAGGTCGTGCTTGATCTTGGTCTTCTTGCTCCAGGGCAGCGCGGTGAGGACGTCGATGTAGTTACGCACCACGGTCGCTTCGGCCGACATGGGCGACATGAGCTTGAGCTTCTTGAGCTCAGCCTCTGCCTTCTTGCGCGCCTCGGCTGGCATCTTGGCGAGCTTGATCTTTTTCTCGATCTCCTCGATGTCCGCGCCCTCGTCACCCTCACCCAGTTCCTTCTGGATGGCCTTGACCTGCTCGTTCAGATAGAAATCGCGCTGGTTCTTCTCCATCTGGCGTTTGACGCGGCCACGGATCTTCTTGTCCACGTTGAGGATGTCCACCTCGCGGTCGAGTTGCTCGAACAGGTTTTCGAGGCGCGCCTTCACATCCGACAGGTCCAGCACCACCTGCTTGTTTTCGAGCTTGAGGGGCAGGTGCGCAGCGATGGTATCCGCCAGACGGCCGGGATCGTCAATGCTGGAGATGGAAGTCAGAATCTCGGGCGGAATCTTCTTGTTGAGCTTGACGTACTGGTCAAACTGCTGCATCACGGCGCGCCGCAGGGCCTCAATTTCGCTGGGCTTGTTGACGTCCGGCGTAGCCTCCACCGGCGTCACGGTGGCCATGAAGTGCGACTCCGCATCTTCAATCGATGTCACCAGCGCACGTTGCTGTCCTTCCACCAGCACCTTCACGGTGCCGTCGGGCAGCTTGAGCATCTGCAAGATGGTGGAGACACACCCCACATCGAACATGTCCGCCACCGAAGGCTCATCCTTGGCTGCGGCCTTTTGGGCCACCAGCATGATGCGGCGGTCGGCCTCCATGGCCATCTCCAGAGCCTTGATGCTCTTGGGGCGGCCCACGAAAAGCGGGATCACCATGTGGGGGAACACCACCACGTCACGCAAAGGCAACAGCGGCAGGTCAAGGGGGGTAGCTGGCAGGGGGGTATGTCCGGACATGGAAATCCTCAAAGTGCTCTGCGGAAGTGGGTCCACATGTGGGGATTTTCAACCCTCGCACGCAGCCGTACTGGCACAAGGGTTGATGGTTCGAAGGGCGGCCACAGGGCGCCCGCTCCGGTCATCTCAGACCGCGTGAAGAAATCCGGCTGATCCATGGAGGCACCAGCGGACCCCTGCACGCCTCTTCTCGGACCTTTTCAGGCCTTCTTGGCTGCTTCGCGGTACACGAGCAGCGGCGGCTTGTTTTCTTCGATGGTGGACTCGTCCACCACCACCTTCTCGACGTTGCTGGTATTGGGCAGGTCGAACATGGTGCCAATCAGCGCTTGCTCCAGGATGGAGCGCAGACCCCGCGCACCCGTCTTGCGGGCCAGCGCCTTACGGGCAATGGCTTTCAGGGCGGCCGGGCGAATTTCGAGGTCTACACCTTCCATTGCCAGAAGCTTGCTGTACTGCTTGACGAGCGCATTCTTGGGCTCGGTCAGGATCTGCACGAGCGCATCTTCGCTCAGCTCGGCCAACGCCGTCACCACAGGCATCCGGCCCACCAGTTCAGGGATCAGGCCGAACTTGATCAGGTCTTCCGGCTCGATCTCAGTGAACACCTCGGTGAGGGAGCGCTGCTTCTTGCTCTTGACCGACGCGCCGAACCCGATGCCCGAGGCCTCAGTGCGGTTCTCGATGACTTTCTCCAGCCCGGCGAAGGCTCCACCGCAGATAAACAGGATGTTGGTCGTGTCAATCTGCAGAAAGTCCTGGTTCGGATGCTTGCGGCCCCCTTGTGGCGGCACGCTGGCCATGGTGCCTTCGATGAGCTTGAGCAGCGCCTGCTGCACGCCTTCGCCCGACACGTCGCGCGTGATGCTGGGGTTGTCGGACTTGCGCGAGATCTTGTCGATTTCGTCGATGTAGACGATGCCGCGCTGGGCACGCTCGACTTCGTAGTTGCAGCTCTGCAGCAGCTTCTGGACGATGTTTTCGACGTCCTCGCCCACATAGCCCGCCTCGGTCAGTGTGGTGGCGTCGGCCATCACAAACGGAACATCCAGCATGCGTGCCAGGGTTTGCGCCAACAGCGTCTTACCGGATCCGGTGGGGCCGATCAGCAAGATGTTGCTCTTGGACAGCTCCACATCGTCCTTGTGGGCCTTGTCCTTGTGGCGCAGGCGCTTGTAGTGGTTGTACACCGCCACGGCCAGTGTGCGCTTGGCAACATCCTGCCCAATCACGTAGTTGTCCAGGTTGGCCTTGATCTCGACCGGCGTAGGCAGGTCGCTGCGGCCTTCGCGGGCCAGATCACCAGCCGGCAGTTCGTCGCGGATGATCTCGTTGCACAGGTCAATGCACTCGTCGCAGATAAAGACCGATGGACCGGCGATCAGCTTCTTCACTTCATGCTGGCTTTTGCCGCAGAAAGAGCAGTAAAGGGTTTTTTCGCTGGAAGAGCCTTTTTTCTCGGCCATGGGGGCAATGCCTTGCTTGTTTCGGAAAGTTGTCGGGATGATAACCAAATAAAAAACGGCGTCTTCCCCTCGGGAAAACGCCGCTTCGCCACCCTCGGGCGATCAGGCGCGCTGGCTGATCACCTGATCGACCAGACCATAGTCTTTGGCCTCGTCGGCCGAGAGGAAATAGTCACGCTCCGTGTCGCGCTGGATCTTCTCCAGCGGCTGCCCGGTGCGCTCGGCGAGGATCTTGTTGAGCTGCTCTCGGGTCTTGAGGATCTCGCGGGCGTGGATCTCAATCTCGGTCGCCTGGCCTTGCATGCCGCCCAGAGGCTGGTGGATCATGACCTTGGAGTTGGGCAGCGCAAAACGCTTGCCCTTGGCGCCTGCCGCCAGCAGGAACGCGCCCATGCTGGCCGCCATGCCGGTGCACAGGGTCGAGACATCGGGCTTGATGAAGTTCATGGTGTCAAAGATCGCCATGCCGGCACTCACCGAACCACCGGGTGAGTTGATGTAGAACGAGATGTCCTTGTCGGGGTTTTCGCTCTCCAGGAACAGCAGCTGTGCCACCACCAGGTTGGCCGTCTGGTCATTGACCGGGCCCACCAGAAAAATCACGCGCTCCTTGAGCAGGCGCGAATAGATGTCATAGGACCGTTCGCCACGGCCCGACTGCTCGATGACCATGGGGACCATGCCCAGGCCTTGTGTTTCCAATGCGCTCATGTATTTCTCCAGTCAAGCAGGTACTGTACCCAGAAATGAATTGGGGCTTGTGCACAAAAGCACAAGCCCCTGGTGTGTCTTGACGACCAGAACCGGGCAGTTGCACGCAGCAGGCTGCCCGGCCCGAGGGCCTATCAGCCCTGCTGCGCCATCAGGTCGTCGAAGGAAATGGCCTTCTCGACCACCTTGGCCTTGGACAGCACGAACTCGGTCACGTTATTTTCGATGACAACGGCCTCGACTTCGGCCAGACGCTGGCGGTCGCCGAAGTACCAGCGCACCACGTCTTCGGGCTTCTCGTAGCTGGCAGCCAGCTCATCGATGTGGGCCTTCAGTTGCTCGGGCTTGGCCTGCAGCTCATTGGCGCGCACCAGCTCGGCCAGCACCAGGCCCAGACGCACGCGGCGCTCAGCTTGGGTACGGAACACGTCTTCAGGGATCTCGGCCTTGTCGGCATCCTTGACGCCGCGTTGCTTGAGTTCAGCACGGGCGCCTTCCATCAGGCGAGCGATTTCGGCCTGGATGCTGGCATTGGGCAGGTCCAGCTCGGCCTTGGACACCAGGGCGTCCATCACGGCAGCCTTGTTGCGGGCCAGCAGGCGGAACTTGACTTCGCGCTCCAGGTTCTTCTTGATGTCAGCGCGCAGGCCTTCCACGGAACCGTCGGCAATGCCCAGCGACTTGGCCAGGGCGTCGTTCACTTCGGGCAGATGGGCTGCTTCGATCTTCTTGATGGTCACCAGGAAGTCGGCGGTCTTGCCAGCAACGTCCTTGCCGTGGTACTCGGCGGGGAATGCCAGGGGGAACGTCTTGCTTTCGCCAGACTTCATGCCGCGCACGGCGTCTTCAAACTCCTTGAGCATCTGGCCTTCGCCGACCAGAAACTGGAAGTCTTCAGCCTTGCCGCCGTCAAAGGGTTCGCCGTCGATCTTGCCTTCGAAGTCCACGGTCACGCGGTCACCGTCTTGCGCAGCGGCGTCCAGAGCGCGCTGGGCGAAGCTGCGGCGCTGCTTGCGCAGGATGTCGAGGGTCTTGTCGATGGCGCTGTCGGTCACTTCGGCGGACAGCTTTTCGACTTCGGCATCCGACAGGTCGGCGATCTTGACTTCGGGGAACACTTCAAAAACGGCGTCAAACGTGACCTGGCCTTCGGGAGCGCCTTCCTTTTCGGTGATGCGGGGCTGACCGGCCACGCGCAGGTTGGCTTCGTTCGCAGCCACGGCAAAAGCCTCACCCACCTTGTCGTTCAGCACTTCGTACTGCACCGAGTAGCCATAACGCTGGGCAACCACGTTCATGGGCACCTTGCCGGGACGGAAGCCGTCCATCTTGACCGTACGGGCCAGGCGCTTGAGGCGCGTGTCCACTTCGGACTGGATCAGGGTGACGGGCACGCTCAGCGTGATCTTGCGCTCGAGCTTCTCAAGGGTTTCAACAGTAACGGCCATGGCTATTCCTCTTATGAATGTGGATCGTGCTGGCTGCAGCGCAGCAGCGCCGTGTTCCGCAAAGTCTCACATGGGGTGGTGCGCGGGGGGGGACTCGAACCCCCACACCATTGCTGGCGTCAGGACCTAAACCTGGTGCGTCTACCAATTTCGCCACCCGCGCGGTTCTACAAACAAACAGGCGGCAACCTCAGCTGCCGCCTGTGTGAAATCGGTCAACCTTCTATTTTACCTGATGCGGACGCCATGTCGGTCAAGCAACACCAGGAACCTCTGGCGCAGGCCGTTTGACACGGAACCAGGCCGCGTACATCGCAGGCAGTGCCAGCAGCGTGAGCACCGTGGCCACCACCAGCCCGCCCATGATGGCCACAGCCATCGGGCCCCAGAACACGCTGCGCGACAGCGGAATCATGGCCAGCACCGCAGCCGCGGCCGTGAGCACGATGGGGCGCAAGCGGCGCACGGCCGATTCCACAATCGCATCCCATGCGGGCACACCCCGGGCGCGGTCCTGCTCGATCTGGTCGATCAGGATCACCGAGTTGCGCTGGATCATGCCCATGAGCGCGATCACGCCCAGCAGCGCCACGAAGCCGAACGGCCTGTTGAGCAGCAGCAGCGCCGCCGCCACACCCGCCATGCCCAGCGGCCCGGTGAGGAACACCAGCATCGCGCGGCTGAAGCTGTGCAGTTGCAGCATGAGCAGCGTGAAGATGATGAACAGCATGATGGGAAGACCCGCCGCAATGGACGCCGAGCCCTTGGAGCTTTCCTCCACGGCGCCCGCCACCTCGATGCGGTAACCCGTCTGGCCCGCCGACCGCCACTTGGCCTCGATCTCCTTGAGGGACGGCAGCAGCGCCGCCGTCACCGTCGCGCCCTGCAGGCCCTCGGTCACATCACCCTGCACGGTGATGGCGTAGTCACGGTTCTCGCGCCACATCACACCGGGCTCCCAGGTGAACACGGGCTTGGCGATCTGCGTGAGCGGGATCGACTTGCCCGACGCCGTGGGCAGGTAGGCGTTGGCAATGTCGGTGATGGCGTTGCGCTCATCCAGCGGCTGGCGCAGCAGGATGTCGATGAGCTTGTCGCCCTCGCGGTACTGGCCCACCTGGGTGCCGGACAGGATGGTCTTGGACGCCTGGGCGATGGACTGGCTGGTCACACCCAGGGCGCGTGCCTTGGCCTGGTCCACTTCCAGGCGCAGCACCTTCACAGCCTCGTTCCAGTTGTCGTTCACGCCGCGCATGTGGGGGTTCTGGCGCAGCTGGGCCTTGACCTCGTCGGCACGCTCACGCAGCACCAGTGGGTCGGGGCCTACCACGCGGAACTGCACGGGGTACGGCACCGGTGGCCCGTTGGGCAGCAGCTTGACGCGGCCGCGCACTTCCGGGAATTCCTCAGCCAGCAGCGCGGGCAGCTTCACCCGCAGCGATTCGCGCACCTTCAGGTCCTGCGGCACCACGATGAACTGCGAGACGTTGCTCTGCGGGAACACCTGGTCCAGCGGCAGATAAAAACGCGGCACGCCCGAGCCCACCCAGGTGCTCACCGTGTTCACGCCCGGCTCGGCGAGGAGACGCAGCTCCACGCGCTTGGTGACGGCCTCGTTGCCCGCAAACGAAGTGCCTTCCGGGAACCAGATGTCCACCAGGATCTCAGGCCGGCTGGAATCCGGGAAGAACTGCTGCTGCACCTTGCCCATGCCCGCAATGCCGAGCGCGAAGGTCAGCACCGTGGCGCCAATGGTCAGCCAGCGGTGCTGCACGCACCAGTCCACCAGGCGACGGAAGCTGCGGTAGAACGGGCTGTCAAACACCTCGTGCGGGTCGTCGGTGATGCCCTTGGTGGCCTGGGCGGCCAGCACATGGGGCGGCACCTTGAGCAGCAGCGTGCCCAGGTAGGGCACGAAGTAGACCGACACGAACCAGCTGAGCATCAGCGCAATCACCGTCACGGCAAAGATCGCAAAGGTGTATTCGCCCGTGGTGGACTTGGCCAGACCGATGGGCAGGAAGCCCGCCGCCGTGATCAGCGTGCCTGTGAGCATGGGCATGGCCGTGATCTCGTAGGCGAAGGTGGCGGCGCGCACCTTGTCATAGCCCTCTTCGAGCTTCAGCACCATCATCTCCACCGCAATGATGGCGTCGTCCACCAGCAGGCCCAGCGCGATGATGAGCGAGCCCAGCGAAATCTTGTGCAGGCCGATGCCCCAGTACCACATGGCCAGAAAGGTCACCGCCAGCACCAGCGGGATGGTGATGCCCACCACCAGGCCCGGGCGGGGGTCGATGTACCAGCGCTTCCACAGCGGGTTGTTGCCAGGGCGTTTGTGAAATCCCAGGCTGATGAAGCTCACCGCCAGCACGATGACCACGGCCTCGATCAGCACCTTGACGAATTCATTCACCGAGGTGGACACCGCCTTGGGCTGGTCCTGCACGTTAACCAGCTTCACACCGGCCGGCAGCGTGGCGCCGATGCGGTCGGTGGCCGTGTGCAGGGCCTTGCCCAGCGCAATGATGTCGCCGCCCTTGGCCATGGAGACGCCCAGCGCGATTACCTCGCGGCCCTGGTGGCGCACCTTCACGCCCGGTGGGTCCACATAGCCGCGCTGCACTTCAGCGATGTCGCCCAGCCGCAGCTGCGCACCCGAGGGGCCACGGATCGGCATCGCGCGCAGGTCCTCGATGGCGTTGAACTGGCCCTGCACGCGCACCTGCACCTGGTCTTGGGGCGTCTGAATGGTGCCCGCGCTTTCCACCGCGTTTTGCTGGCCCAGCTGGGCCAGCACCTGGTTCATGTCCAGGCCCAGTTGCGACAGGCGCTTTTGCGAGATCTCGATGAAGAGCTTTTCGTCCTGCACACCAAACAGCTCGACCTTGGCCACATCGGGCACGCGCAGCAGCTGCTGGCGCGCGTCATCGGCGAACTGCTTGAGCTCGGCGTAGCTGAAGCCCTCGGACTCCAGCGCGTAGATCACGCCATATACATCGCCAAAGTCGTCATTGAAGAACGGGCCCTGGATGCCCTGGGGCAAGGTGTAGCGCATGTCGCCCACCTTCTTGCGCACGCTGTACCAGACGTTGGCCACGTCGCCGGGCTTGGAGGAGTCCTTGATCTGGAAAATGATCTGCGACTCGCCGGGCTTGGAGTAGCTGCGGATCTTGTCCGCGTAGGGCACCTCTTGCAGCGTGCGCTCGATCTTGTCGGTGACCTGCTCGGCTACCTGCTGGGCCGTGGCACCGGGCCAGTAGGTGCGCACCACCATGGCGCGGAAGGTGAACGGCGGGTCTTCGTCCTGCCCCAGCTGGAAGTAGGCCGCAAAGCCCAACAGCATCAGCACCACCATGAGGTAGCGAGTGAGCGCGGGATGGTCGAGCGCCCATTTGGAGAGGTTGAACCCCTCTTTGGGTTGGATTTGCGTCATGACGGGCCTCAGTTGGCGGCAGAGGCCGTGGCGGTGGCGGGTGCAGCAGCGGTTGCAGGAGCCGATGGCACCGCTGGCATTGCTACAGATTCAGGAGCTGTTTGCGCTTTATTCACCGGCGCCTGGGCCACTTTTGGCTGATATACCGTCACTTTTTGACCTGGAGACAGCACATGCACGCCGGTGGCCACCACCTGCATGCCGGGGGTCAGTCCCCCGGCCACCACGGCATCGTTGCCATCGGCCGTGGCGATCTGCACCAACTGCGACTTGACGGTGCTGGTTGCGGGGTCGTACACCCACACGGCGGTGGACTGGCCCTCTTGCCGCAGCGCGCTGGTCGGGAGCTTGATGGCGGCAATGCCGGCGTGGCTCAGCGCCTTGGGTGTGGCGTACACGGTGGCGCCCAACGCTGGGGCGTCGGCCGCGTCAATGGCGACCTTGACCTGGAAGGTGCGGGTCGCCGCGTCGGCGCTCGCAGCCACCTCGCGCACACGGCCCGTCAGCGTGCTGCCACCCGACCAGCCACGCACGGCCACCTCCGAGCCCGTCGTGATCTGCGCCACCTTGTCTTCCGGCACGGCAAACACCACGTCGCGCGGGCCGTCCTGCGCAATGCGCACCACCGGGGCGCCGGCCGACACCACCTGGCCGGGCTCGGCATCGATACCCGTCACCACGCCCGACACATCCGCCACCAGCGTGGTGTAGGCCGCCTGGTTGCCCTGCGACGACAGCTGGGCACGCGCCTGGTCGAGCGTCGCCTGGGCGGCCTTGAGCGTGGCCTCGCGGCGTTCCAGCTCGGCACCGCTGATGAAGTTCTGGTCTTTGAGCGCCTGGTAGCGCTTGAGGTCTGCCGCCGCCAGGTCGCGCTGCGTGGTGGCCGACGCCACCTGCGCACGCGCTGCGTCAGCCGCCAGCTGGTAGTCCTTGGGGTCCAGTTGCGCCAGCACCTGACCCGCCTTCACGCGCTGGCCCAGTTCGGCCTGGCGCTGCACGATCTTGCCCGCCACCCGAAAGCCCAGGCGCGACTCCACCCGCGCGCGCACCTCGCCCGAATACTCCAGGCTGGACTGCAGCGCCCCTACGCCCACCGTCATCAGCTTGACGGAGCGCACAGGCTCCTCGGGCGGTGCGGGACGCGAACAGGCGGCCAGCACGGTAGCGGTGGCCAGCACCAGCAAAAGCCTGGTATGCCGTGAAAAGGGCCGCAGGGCGGAGGATGTGCGCATGGGAAATCCGGTGAAAAAAGAAGGGGCCACAAGGATCAGCAAGCAAAACGCAGGCCGGAGCGCCCGCGCAGCGACGGTACACCAGGCACCCGCCCACCGGCGACCCACAGCCGTGCAGGGCGCTTGTGAATAGGTGCAGGGGCCAGCCGCCTTGTCCCCCACTGGATTGGTTTTTATGATTACTGACTGACCGGTTAGTAATCTATGAGAAGCCCTTGAGCTTGTCAAGCGACAATCCGGGGTGTGAACGACCGTCCCAGCCCCTCTCCCCACCCCGGCGCAGGCTCCGCGCCACAGCCCACTGCGACCGATGCGGTGGCGCCCCCCGTGACCCATTACGAAAACTTCCCGGTCGCATCCCTGCTGTGCCCGCCCCACCTGCGCCAGCCGATTGCCGCCATCTACGGCTTTGCGCGCACGGCGGACGACATTGCCGACGAAGGCGATGCCCTGCCCGCCGCCCGGCTGGCAGACCTGGCCGCTTACCTGGCCGATCTGCGCGCGATCGTCCAGGGCCAGGCGCCCTCGCCCCGCTGGGCCAGCGTGTTTTTGCCGCTGCAAGGCGTATTGCGCAGCCACCAGCTGCCTGTGCCGCTGCTGGAAGACCTGCTGAGCGCCTTTGCCCAGGACGTGGAGAAAACCCGGGACGGCGAGGGCTACGCCGACCGCGACGAGCTGCTGGACTACTGCCGCCGCTCGGCCAACCCCGTGGGCCGGCTGCTGCTGCACCTGTATGGCGTGCACGACGCCCAGGCGCTGCGCCAAAGCGACGCCATCTGCACTGCACTGCAGCTCATCAACTTCTGGCAGGACCTGTCCGTGGACATCCCCCGGGGCCGCCACTATTTGCCCCGCTCCGACTGCGCGACCTATGGCGCCTGCCAGTCCGAGCTGCTGGCGCTGCAAAGCACCCGCGAGAACGCCCGCCTGATTGCCGACTGCGCCCACTGGGCCCGCACCATGATGCAGAGCGGCGCCCCCCTGGTGCACCGCCTGCCCGGCCGCGCCGGCTGGGAGCTGCGGCTGGTCGTGCAAGGCGGCCTGCGCATCCTCGACAAGGTCGATGCCCTCAAAGGGGGCAGCCTGCACACCCGGCCCAAGCTCCGTGGGTGGGACTGGTGCGTGATGCTGGGCCGCGCGCTGGTGATGTAAGAAAGATTCATGGGCCGCAAGGCGGGCTCACACACTTGCTTGCCAGAGCAATATTCAACGTAAAAATGGTCTGTAGCGCCCAATTTATATACGCCAATAGCTATCTAATTTATAGCAATCCGCTGAGATGTTCCACGCCCTCGGCCCGGCCGGGGCAGGGATAGCGAGCATGCCCCGGCCACCGCACCCGGTTAGCCTCGCGGCCACCGTGGCAGGGCGGCGGCCAGCGCCCCACCCTGCCGGCCCGTGCCCGCGCGCCACAAGCGTTGCGGCACTTCTTTTGAGCCAGGGTCACCCCCACCATGTCCGTCAGCGTTTTCGACCTCTTCAAGATCGGCATCGGGCCGTCCAGCTCCCACACCGTGGGGCCCATGATTGCGGCGCGGCAGTTTGCCTGCCATGTGCGCGACACCGTCGGCCTGGCGTCGGTGCACCAGGTCTCGGTGGAGCTGTTCGGCTCCCTCTCGGCCACCGGCGTGGGCCACGGCACCGACCGGGCCGTGCTGCTCGGCCTGACCGGGCATGAGCCAGACCATATCGACCCCGACCAGATCGCCCCCGCCATCGCACAGATCCGCCAGAGCGGCAGGCTGTCGTTGCTGGGCGAGCATGCCGTGCCGTTTGTCGAAAAGGACCACCTGCTGTTTCGCCGCAAAAGCCTGCCGCTGCACCCCAACGGCATGGCGTTCCATGCACTGGATGCGCAGGGCAACGACATCGCCATGCGCGAGTACTACTCCGTGGGTGGCGGGTTTGTGGTCGATGCAGCCGGGCAGCGCGTGCTCAACACCCCGGCCAGCACGGGCACCGACACCGCCGGCCACGGCCAGGGCCTGCCATACCCGTTCCGCACCGGGGCTGAGCTGCTGGCGCAGTGCCGCGCCACCGGCCTGACCGTGGCCCAGCTCATGGCCGCCAACGAACAGCATTGGCGCAGCCCGGCTGAGGTGCGGCGCCAGCTGCTGGCCATCTGGCAGACCATGGCAGGCGCCGTGCAGCGCGGCTGCGCCAGCACCGGCACCCTGCCCGGCCCCATGCATGTGCGCCGCCGCGCGGCCGAGCTGCACAAGAACCTGAGCCGCTCGCCCGAGGCTGCCCTGCGCGACCCGCTCTCCATGCTGGACTGGGTGAACCTGTACGCCATGGCCGTGAACGAAGAAAACGCTGCGGGCGGCCGCGTGGTGACGGCCCCTACCAACGGTGCAGCGGGCGTAATCCCGGCCGTGCTGCACTACTACGTCAACTTTCTGCAGGGTCCCATCCAGGCCAACGACGACGGCATTGCCACCTTTTTGCTCACCGCAGGCGCCATCGGCATCATCTACAAGGAGAACGCGTCGCTGTCCGGCGCCGAGGTGGGCTGCCAGGGCGAGGTGGGCGTGGCGTGCTCCATGGCCGCCGGCGCACTGGCCGCCGTGATGGGCGGCACGCCCGAGCAGGTGGAGAACGCCGCCGAGATAGTTATGGAGCACAACCTGGGCATGACCTGCGACCCCGTGGGCGGGCTGGTGCAGATCCCCTGCATCGAGCGCAACGCCATGGGCGCGATCAAGGCCATCAACGCCGCCCGCATGGCGCTGCGTGGCGACGGGCAGCACGTGGTCTCGCTCGACAAGGTCATCAAGACCATGATGCAGACCGGCGCAGACATGAAGGTGAAATACAAGGAGACATCGCGCGGCGGACTGGCGGTGAATGTGGTGGAGTGCTGAGGGGGAACGCGCCCTTTGAGCCCTGGCTACCTTTTTGCACCCGATCCGTCCTTTTGTTCGGCCAGGAGCACGCGTCCTATGGGCCCTTCGCTGGGTCGGGTTCAGGTTGACCGCTGACCTGCAGCAGCCAACGGCCTGCGGGCAGGTTGGGGTTCTGAGCCGCCGTGAGACGGGCGCCCCGCAAGCTGACATTGGCTGGCTGCCCGCTGCTGCCGGAATCCCCCGCCTCTGACTGCAGGCAAGCTATAGTTTGCCAAATTGGCGCGTGCCGGGTTTCGCGGAATTTTTAAACCTTGACGTTTGAACAGCCATCCCGTGCAAACGCATGCTGCAAGCCCCCTCAAGGAGAAATCAGTGCCCAGAATATCCCGCACGGACCGGTTTAACCCGCAGGTTTTGCGGGATGCTTCAAATTAGGCATTCTGGAACCGGCTCGCCATGCTTGAATTAATCCTATCTTCTGTCGGCTCCGCTGCGCTGGTCGCCGCAGCCCTCTGGCTTGGGCGAACCTGGATAAAGGAACGACTGACAGCAAGCATCCGACTGGATACAGAGCGGGATCTGACAAAACTCAAATCAAATTTAGATAGAGCCTCTCAACGCATCAAAGATGTCGCATTAGCTGGTATTTCGGCAAACGCGCAGGGTGGAGGGTGCTCTTCTTGAACGTCGCATTAGCGCAGTAAACAAAGTCTGGGAATCGGTTCTTAGCTGGCAAGCGGTATCTGTGGCGACCATGATGGTTTCAGTCCTATCGGACGAATGGTTGAAGGAAAACGCGTCTAACGCAGGAACTAAATCCACCTTCGAGCAATTGTTGAAAAATGCCGATCACTTGAACTTTATGAAGAAGCAGAACGAAACGGAGCTTGTCCGCCCTTTTCTGTCCGAGCAAATTTGGGCGCTGTACGCGGCGTATCACAGCTTTCTTTCAGCTCGACTTGTGAAAGCATCGCTCTTGGCGATTCCTGGCATTGATCACGCCGAAGCGTTATCGCGATTCAATGAACGTGATTTAGTACAAAAGTCGGCACCAGCCGAAATCTTTGCGGCTTATGAAAAGAACCCATATGTCGGGACAGAGCCATATCTGCGTTACCTGCGTGAGGCAATGCTCATGCAGTTCCGAGAGTTTCTATCTGGCGAGAGGGCTGGTAATCTTGCGGCTCAGGATGCAGCAAAGATTCTCCAAGCGGCAGAGGATCTCGCAGCGAGGTCTTCAGACACATCGAACAAGGCGCAACATAAGAGGATTTCCTAACTGGTCATTGCATCGGACGCCTTCGGCGCCCGCTGAATTTCAAAGTTAAACCGCACAACCCATGCCCCGCGTCCTCAAATTCGCCAAGGCTCTCTTCGCCCTTCACGAAGTGAACCTGCTCAAAGATCAGGAGTGTCGACCTGCAGTTGGCATGTTTGTGCGCCAAGCAACCGAGACACCACACTGGCACTTGTCCGCACATTTCCGTTCTAGGCGCGCGGCGGAGGAGATTGCCAAAGCCCCGATCCGCTCTCCAGAACACTATCACGGCTGGTGCTGCCAGAACTTGCGTCACGAGCATGTCGTGCCGGTCGGCGAGATCATCGATATGATGATTCGTGAACCTCACGTCACCGAAGATTTCATAGCGCAACTGCTTCGAGCCAATGGTCTCCGAGCAACTATTCATCGAGACGAGGACAGGACTCTTAATAGTTTTGGATTTGCCAGAAAGATGCCGGCCTCGTACTGGAATGCCGACTCTGACTATTTTCGAGACCCGCTGGCGCGCTACAAGGAGGCAGGTCTGTTTGAAAATCTAGTGCCGCTTGTCGGGGCGAATTGGTTTGCCAATGCGGCGTAACTCCAACGTTTGTCCTCATGGATACCGAGTTACTTCAACACGTCACCGCTCCGGCAAAGCTTGACGCACTTCGGGCGATGGAGCCTGTTAAGCCATCCCGGCTTCCGAAGCAGATGCGAAACGCTGGCGTGGACCTTCCCTCCGAAGGCACAAATACCTCTACGTTGGGCGCAGCAATACCCTGCAGTGCAAAGCTGACATCCCTCGTCCAAGATCGCCAGCGCCAAACGCCGCAGGGAGAAACCACACAGGCGGCAGAACGCGCTACGCAGGCATCCGAAGGGCCGTACTCGCGTCACTACCAAAACAATAGCAATTAGCGCTTACCCCATAAGCGCCAGAGGCCAAAAACCCTTCAAATCCGTGCACCCCGCCCGCTGCGGTGCGCCATGGGACAATCCCGCCCCATGACACCGCAGCAGTACGTACAGCAAACGGCCGCCGCCTCGGGCAGCAGCTTCTATTACGCCTTCCTGTTTCTGCCCGCGCCCCGCCGCGCGGCCATCACGGCGTTCTATGCGTTTTGCCGCGAGGTGGACGATGTGGTCGATGAGGTGAGCGACCCCGGCGTGGCCCGCACCAAGCTGGCCTGGTGGCAGGCCGAAGTGACCAAGGCCTACGCAGGCCAGCCCACGCACCCCGTGATGCTGGCGCTGATGCCGCTGGCGGCCGACTACGGCATCGAACAGCGCCACCTGCAGGCCGTGATCGACGGCTGCCAGATGGACCTGGAGCAGACCCGCTACCTCGACTTTGCAGGCCTCAAGGGCTACTGCCACCTGGTGGCGGGCGTCGTTGGTGAAGTGGCGGCGCGCATCTTCGGCCAGACCGACCCGCGCACCACCGAATACGCCCACCGGCTGGGCCTGGCGTTCCAGCTCACCAACATCATCCGCGACGTGGGCGAAGACGCCATGTTGGGCCGCATCTACCTGCCCGTCAGCGAGCTGCAGCAGTTCGACGTGAAGGCGCACGAGATCTTGAAGCGCCAGTACTCTGACCGGTTCACCGCCCTCATGCGCTTTCAGGCCGAGCGCGCCCACCGGCTGTACGACGAGGCCTTTGCCCTGCTGCCCGACGCAGACCGTCGCACCCAAAAGCCCGGCCTGATGATGGCCAGCATCTACCGCACCCTGCTGCGCGAGATCGAGCACGAGAACTTCCAGGTGCTGCACCAGCGCATCCGCCTCACTCCACTGCGCAAGTTCTGGCTGGCCTGGAAGATGCAGGCCCTGGGCAGGATGTAGCCCGGCGTGGCACCGCAGAAAGTCGCCGTCATCGGGGCTGGCTGGGCCGGCATGGCTGCGGCCATCGCCCACCGGCAGGCAGGCCGCAAGGTCACCGTGTTCGAGGCCGCTCGCACCGTAGGCGGCCGCGCCCGCGCCGTGCCGGGCGTGCTGCCCGATGGCGCAGCGGCCACACTGGACAACGGCCAGCACATCCTCATTGGCGCCTACACCGAGAGCCTGCGCCTCATGCGCCTGGTGGGCGTAGACCCCGCCGCCGCGCTGCGGCGCCTGCCGCTGACCCTGCAGTTCCCCGACGGCCAGGGCCTGCAACTGCCCGACCTGGCCCCGCCGCTCGATGCGCTGCTGGGCATCGTGCGCGCCAAAGGCTGGGGCTGGCAAGACAAGGTTGCCCTGCTGCGCACGGCCACCGCCTGGCAGCTGCGCGGCTTTCGCTGCGCGCCCCGCACCTCGGTGGCCGACCTGTGCGCCCCGCTCACGCCCCGGCTGATGGCCGAATTCATCGACCCGCTGTGCGTGTCGGCACTCAACACCCCCGCACGCGAGGCCAGCGGCCAGATGTTTTTGCGGGTGCTGCAAGACAGCCTGTTCAGCGGGCGCGGCGGCTCCAACATGCTGCTGCCCCGCACCGACCTGGGCGCACTTTTCCCCGAGGCTGCAGGGCGCTGGCTGGTGCAGCAAGGCGGCCAGCTGGTCACCGGCCAACGCATCCAGCGGCTCGTGCCCCTGCCCAGCGGACGCTGGCAGTTAGCGGGGACTGTGGGCGCGGAGCACGGGGCGGAAGAACCCGACGCCTTCGACCACATCACTCTGGCCTGCCCCTCGTGGGAGGCCGCGCGCCTGGCCGATGGACTTGCCAGCACGGCGGGCCTGGCCGCTGCCGCCCGCTGGAGCGCCACCGCCGGCGCCCTGCGGTTTGAGGCCATCACCACCGTGTACGCCCACGCCAGCGACGCGCGCTTGCCCCTGCCCATGCTGGCGCTGCGCAACACGGCCGAGCACCCGGCACAGTTCGTGTTCGACCGGGGCCAGCTTGACGGCCAGCAGGGCTTGCTGGCCTTTGTGGTGAGCGCCAGCGACGGCGATCGGGCACTCATCGAGCAACAGGTGCTGCAGCAAGCCGCCGCGCAGCTGGGCCTGCCCGGCCTGCGCCCTGTGCAGACCGTGGTCGAAAAGCGCGCCACATTTGCGTGCACCCCCAGCCTGCAGCGGCCCGCCATGCAGGTGCTGCCGGGGCTGACAGCCTGCGGCGACTATGTGGACGGCCCCTACCCCGCGACGCTGGAAGGCGCGGTGCTCAGTGGCACCGCCGTGGCGGCCTGCGCTGCAGCCGGCTGACCCCACGCCGCCAAGGCCTGCGGGCCACCCCCGGGTAACTACCAAGCCCGCTGACAGCATTCCGAAAGCACGGCCCGCGCACCATGGCGCCACACGCATCCCGCATGCGCCTTGTTCGCCTTTGGGCCCTTTGGCCTTTCGGCCTATTGTTTTGACGGAGACACCCCCCATGCTTTCACACGAACACCCCGCCCTCTGGTCCCCCACCCGCCGCCACCTGCTGGGAGCCAGCGGCGCCTTGGCCCTGGGCGGCCTTCTGCCCGCTGGTGCCTCGGCCCAGGCGGCCTGGCCCTCCAAGTCAGTACGTTTTGTGGTGCCGTTCGCTCCGGGCGGCAGCTCGGAGATCGTGGCCCGCTCCACCGCTGCCGAGCTGGGCAAGACGCTGGGCCAGAGCGTGTATGTGGATAACAAACCCGGCGCCGCGGGCAACATCGCGATGGGTGAAGTGGCACGCTCGGACGACCAGCACACGCTGATCCTGGGCCACATCGGCACGCTGGCCGTCAACCCCTTCATCTTCGACAAGCTGCCCTACGACGCCAACAAGGACTTCAAGCCCGTGAGCCTGCTGGCCAAGGTGCCCAGCCTGTACGTGGTGCACCCCGACGTGCCCGCCAAGAATCTCAAGGAGTTCATCGCCTACGCCAAGAAGAACCCGGCCAAGCTCAGCTATGGCTCGGCGGGCAACGGCAGCGCGGGCCACCTGGCGTTTGAATACCTCAAGATGACCGCCGAGATCTTCATGCTGCACGTGCCCTACCGAGGCACCGGCCCCATGATGACCGACCTGCTCTCGGGCCGCCTTGATGCCGCTGCCGTGGGCGCCGCCGCCCTGCTGCCTTTCATCAAGGCCGGCAAGGTGCGCTGCATTGCCACCGGCTCGGCCAAGCGCCTGCCCCAGCTGCCCGACGTGGCCACCGTGGCCGAACAGGGCTTTCCGGGCTTTGAGATGACGCAGTGGTACGGCATGCTGGCCCCCGCCAACCTGGCACCGCCCAACCTCGACAAGCTGGCGGCCGAGACCGCCAAGGCCGTCAAGGCCCCCGGCTCGCTGGAGCGTCTGAACGCGGATGCGGCCGAGGCCATTGGCGGCACGCCCGCGCAGTTTGCGCAGTTCATTGCGTCCGAACAGGAGCGCTGGAAGAAGGTGCTGCTGCGCGCGAAGGTGAAGCCAGACTAACCCCCTGAGCCGCTTCGCGTCTTCCCCCTTTCTCTCGCCCCGCTGCGCGGGTCGGGATGGGGGACGCAGCCCGTGCGGCGGGGCGGCCCTTGCACGGCTGCCTGGCCTGGGCAGTGCGTGCGCACAGTTTGGCGGCTGGTGCCTGCGCGCCCTCACCGCCCCGCATTGAATGGCTCCACGCTGAATACAAGCCCTGCGCCTTCCGCACAAACGGTAGCATCCATCTATGCGCATCCTTCTGGCCGAAGACGACCACAACCTGGGCACCTGGCTCAGCCGTGCGCTGGAGCATGCGGGCATTCAGGTCGAATGGGTGAACGATGGCCGCCTGGCTGACCGCGCGCTGCAGCAGCACGACAACTACGACGCGCTGGTGCTGGACCTGGGCCTGCCCGGGCTGGACGGCCAGGCCGTATTGCAGCGCCTGCGCGACCGCGACCAGCGCCTGCCCGCGCTGATCTTGACGGCGCGTGACTCGCTGGACGAGCGCGTGCGCTCGCTCAACGCGGGGGCGGACGACTTTCTGGCCAAGCCTTTCGAGCTGGCTGAGCTGGAGGCACGCCTGCACGCCCTGGTGCGCCGCGCCCGCGGCAACGAGCACCAGCGCCAGGCCTGCGGCGCGCTGGTGTATGACAGCGCCCGCAAGCAGTTCACGCTGCGCGGCGAGCCCCTGGCCCTGTCCCCGCGCGAACATGCCGTGCTGCGCGTGCTGGTGCAGCGCAGTGGCGAGCCGTTTTCCAAACAGCAGATCCTGGACCGAGTGTTCACCGACGATGACGATGTGCACCCCGAAGCCGTGGAGGTGTTCGTGCACCGCCTGCGCAAGCGGCTGGACGGCAGTGGTGTGCGCATCACCACGCTGCGCGGCCTGGGCTACGCGCTAGAGGCTGACTGACCGATGGGGCTGACCGCACGCCTGCGCCGCGCCAGTCTGTGGCGGCTGCTGGCCATGCTGTTGCTGCCACTGCTGGCCGTAGTAACGGGTGTGGAGCTGTGGATGACCCGGCACGATGCGCTGGAGGCCGCCAACGCGGCCTACGACCGCTCGCTGCTCGGCGCGCTCAAGTCCATCGACGCCAACATCTCCACCGCCTCGGGCGGCCTGTCGGCCGAGCTGCCGTACAGCATGCTCGAATTCTTTGAACTCACGGCCAGCGGCAACGTGTACTTTCGCGTGGCATCGTCCGACGGGCTGGTAGAGCTGGGCAATGCCGACCTGCCCCTGCCCGCTGGGGATCTGGAACCAGGCGTGCCGCGGTTTTACGACGCCACCTACTTTGGCGAATCCGTGCGGCTGGCCGCCTACCGCCGCGCGCTGGACCGCGCAGAACCCGCATCCACCGTGCTGGTGCAGGTGGCCGAAAGCACCCGGTCGCGCGAGGACTTCACTGCCCGCTTTGTGCGCCGCGCGGTGCAGCGCGATGCGCTGGTGCTGGCCCTGATGGTGCTGGGCACTGCGGCGTTGCTGGCCGTGGCGCTGCGCCCGCTGGCGCGGCTGGCGCGCGAAGTGCAGGCCCGCAGCAGCGACGACATGACCCCGCTGGCATCGAGCGACCTGCCCGCCGACATCCGCCCGCTGGTGGACGCGGTCAACCAGCAGATGGCGCGCACGCAAGACCTGGTGGCGCAGCAGCGGCAATTTCTGGACGACGCCTCGCACCAGCTGCGCACCCACCTCACCACGCTGCAGATGCAGATCGACTACGCACGCCGCGAGGGCGACAGCACGCAGGTGCAGCACACGCTGGCCGCCATTGGGGGCGAAATCGCCCGCGCCACGCGCAGCACACAGCAACTGCTGGCACTGGGCCGCAGCGACACGGCGGCGGTGGAGCTGACGCCGTTCGACCTGGCCGCGCTGCTGCGCACGGTGGCGCTGGAGCTGCTGCCCCAGGCGCGCGCCAAGCAGATCGACTTTGGCATCCATACGCCCGCCGCTGGCATCGAGGCCGTGGGCGACAGTGGCCTGCTGCGCGAGGCCCTGACCAATCTGGCCGCCAACGCCATCGCCTACACCCCCGCGCAGGGCACCGTCACGGTGTCGGCTGCGGGTGACAGCCTGGGCTGGAGCATCAGCGTGGAGGACAACGGCCCCGGCCTGCCCGCCGAGGAGCGCGACGCCCTGGGCCAGCGCTACCGGCGCGGCTCGCAGGCCACGGCGGGCGGGTCGGGCCTGGGGCTGGCGATTGCACGGTCGATTGCCGAGCGGCACCGGGGCAGCCTGCGGCTGCAGGCGCGCGCCGAGGGGCCGGGGCTTCTGGCGATACTCAGGTGGCCCCGCGCCTGACGCAGCCCGCTGAACCACTGAAACTCCACGCCCCATGCCGCAGCCCTTGCCCGCCACGCACCGCCCGCTGACCGCGCCTTGCAGCCGCCGCCAGCTGCTGCAGACGCTCGCGGCCGCTGCCAGCGCTGGCGCGGCTCCCTTATCAGCAGCGGCAGACGCATCCCGTGAACCGGCAGAGTGCATTGCGCCTTCACGCCCCGGTGGTGGATTTGACCTGACCTGTGGCTTGGCCTCCCAGGCGCTGCAGGCCGTGCGCCCCGGCCGCACGCCGCTGCGCACCCGCTACCTGCCCGGCGGCATTGGTGCAGTGGCGTTTGACCAGGTGGCCACGGGCCGCCTGGGAGGGCCCGGCACGCTGGTGGCGTTCTCCAGCGGTTCGCTGCTCAACCTGGCGCAGGGCCGCTTCGGCCCACACCCGGTGAGCGCCGTTCGCTGGATAGTGACGCTGGGCAACGACTACGGCGTGGTGGCGGTGCACCGTGACGCTCCCTACCAGCGCCTGCAAGACGTAGTCACCGCCTTGCAAAAAGATTCGGGCAGCGTGGTGTTTGGCGCCGGCGGCACGCTGGGCAGCCAGGACTGGGTCAAGGCTGCGCTGCTGGTGCGTGCGGCGGGGCAAGACCACAAGCGCATGCGCTTTGTGTCGTTTGAGGGCGGTGGAGAAGCGCTCAAGGCGCTGGGCGGCCGGCACATCGACATCTTCACCGGCGACGCGGCCGAGGCCACCCGGGCCGCTGCGGAAGGCCTGCCGGTGCGCATCCTGGCGGTGCTGGCCCCCACACGGCTGCCCGGCGCGCTGGCCGCCCTGCCCACCGCACGCGAGCAAGGCATTGACCTGCAATGGACCACCGTGCGCGGCCTCTACATGGCCGCCAGCGTGCCCGACGCCGCGGCCCAGGCGTGGACCGCCGCATTACAGGAGGCGCAGGCCGCACCGGGCTATGCGGCCATGTGCGCCCGCCATGGCCTGTATCCATTTGCACTGAGCGGCGCCGCGCTGGACGACTATGTGCAGCGCAGCCTGTCAGACTACCGTCGCCTGGCGCAGGATCTGGGGCTGCGGTCCTGGTCCCGCTGAAACGAAAACAAAGACCCTCGCAAACGGCAACTCAGGGCCAGCGTGCAAGGAGCACTTCAGGTTCAGCAACTGTGCCCAGCCAAACACGCCCCGCTGCCCTGTCAGTGCGCCAAGCTCAGCTTGCTCAACGCTCCAGCCACCACTGGATCACCACCTTGGCCAGGAACCCCAGAAAACCCACGCCCAGCCCCAGGAAGATCACGAACGTGCCAAAGCGCCCGGCCTTCGACTCCCAGGCCAACTGTCCAATGATGAACAGCATGTAGGCAATGAACGCCCCCACACCGTAGGTGAGGAAGAAGCCCGAGATCTGCGCCTCGGTAAATCCGAAAATCACGATGTCCCTCCAGGCCGACGCACCGAGGCATTCGGTACAGCGGGGGCCACCAGGTCACGCTCGGGCAAGCTGGATGCATCTACCAGGTCGCGGTAGGCATGCCAGCTGGCGTGGCCCAGCATGGGCATTACGGCAATCAGGCCCAGCAGCAGCGAGCCCAGCCCCAGCAAGGTAAAGCCCAGGATGATGGCGGCCCAAAATGCCATCGGCAGCGGGTTGGTGATGACCGCCTGCCAGCCCGTGAGCACGGCCTGCAGCAGCGTGGCGCGGCGGTCCAGCAGCAGCGGCATGGCCACCACGCTGGACGCAAAAATGGGCGCGGCCATCAGGCTGCCCAGCGCCAGCCAGATTTCAAACAACCAGCCGTCACGCGCCATGACCACGTGGCGCAAAAAGTCGAGCGGTGTCTCGATGGGCACGGGCGCCAGCAGCGTGATGAGCGCCGCAGATGTCATGACCCAGCCCGAGGCGGCCAGCGCCAGCAGGGCGCCAAACTGCAACATGCACCAGTAATCGCTGCCCCATTTGTTCACATGGCTGTTCTGCCAATTGAGCCAGGTCTTGAGCACCAAGCCCAGGTTGGCGGCTTCGCCACGCTCCAGCGCACGGCTCAGCGCATACAGGCTGGTGGCCAGCACTGGCGCCACCACCAGAAAACCCGACAGCGCCCCCGCCAGCAACCAGAAGCGGTGGTGCGCCACCGCAAAGATGGCGGCGCCAAACAGTGTGAGTGCCAGGCCATGCGCAAAACTGATCCAGCCCGCCCGTGCCATGTCGCGCCAGGCCAGCACCAGCCAGGTCATGGGCTGCATCAGGCCGATGGTGCGGATGGCGGGCAATGGTGGGGGAGTACGGGGCATGGTGAGAGGGATCGCTGAGCGACGATGGAGTGTGACCTGATCGGGCCGCAGCTTCAACCGCCGCGCGCCCAAACCTTGACCTGAGGCAAGAAACCGAACCCGGCGGAACCGGTCAGTCCAACAGCCGGCACAGCGCGGTCAGGCTGTCCACCGTGGCATGGGGCGGTGTGTCGTCGTGCGGCCAGGGGTGGTTGGCACTGTTGATCCACACCGCCTGCATACCCGCGTTCAGCGCGCCCTGCGCATCCAGCGTGGCGTCGTCGCCCACGTGCAGCACCTCGTGGGGCAACACATCCACGGCCGTGGCGGCCGCATGGAAGATGCGCACATCGGGCTTGGCTATGCCAAAGTCCGACGCGCTGATGCTGTGGCGAAAGTAGCGACCGATGCCGATGCGGTGGATATCGGCATTGCCGTTGGACACCGCCACCACCGGGTAACGCGCTGACAAGAAAGCCAGCGTGTCGCGCGCATCGGCAAACAGCTCCACCCGCTGGCGCTCGGCAAAGAACAAATCAAACGCCGGTTCGGCCAGCGCGGGCTCATCACCGGCCTGCGTCAGCGCCAGCCGGATGGACTCGCGCCGCAGCGCGCTCAGGTCACCCTTCAGGTCGGGGCGCAGGGTCACCATCTGGTTGCGGATCGCGCGCAGCGCCTCGGTGTCCGAGAACAATGCCGCCGTGGCGGGCGCGTGTTGGTTCAGCCAGTCCAGCAGCACACTTTCGGCCCGTGTGATGGTGGGCCAGATGGGCCACAGGGTGTCGTCCAGATCGATGGAGATGGCGCGGATGCGGGGGATATCCAGGGAAGGGGTCAGCACAAGGCGCACCTGCAAGAAACAGCATGAAAAGTGCCGGGCATGGCGCCAGGCGGTAGCCGCAAAGCATACCGCAGGCCCTCGAAACCCTTGGGGCAATCGGCCGCTCAGCCGGGCGGCAACGGCGCGCCCATCGAAGAGCCCCGCACCACGAGCTGTCCCGGCAGCAGGCTTTCACGCGGCGGGCCTTGCAGGCCACCGAGCCGCTCCAGCAGGCACTGCGCGGCGCGTTGCCCGATGGCATCGGTGGGCTGGGCCACGGCGCTCAGGCCGGGCCGGATCAGCGACGCCCACTCAGGGTCGTCAAAGCCCACAAAGCCCAGCTGTTGCCCAAACGTCCACCCCATGCGCGAGACGGCCGCAGCCACCCGCAGCGTGACCACCGAATTGCCCGCCACCACCGCGCAGCGCTCGCCGGGCCGGGCCTGCCGCAGCAGATCGGTGAGTGCCTGGTCCAGCACCTCGTCGCCCTGCTCCGCCGCCAGCTCCAGCACCGTACCGCGCACCGCCGAGCGTTTGGACGACACCAGCGCACGGAAGGCCTCTGTGCGCTCGATGCGGGAACTCACGCCCAGCAAGGGCTGGGTGATGTAGAGCAGACGCTGCCAGCCTTGCTGCTGCAGATGGGCACACGCTTCGCGCATGGCACCCTGGTTGTCCAGCGAGACGAAGTCTGCCGCCAGCCCGTCGTGGCGCCGGTCCACCAGCACGGCGGGCTTGCCGTGCAAGGTGTTCACATCTGCCTGCCCCTCGCCCTGCCCCAGCGTATTGAGGATGAAACCGTCCACCTGGTAGCTGGCCAGCGCATCGATGGCCGCGCGCTCGCGTTCGCGGTCATTGCCCAGGTTGAACAGCATGACCAGGTAGCCAGCGTCCTGACAGGCTTTCTCGGCGCCGCGCAACACGGCCACCGAATAGGGGTTGGTGATGTCGGCTACCACCAGGCCAATGAGGCGCGAGCGGCCATGGCTCAGCGCCTGGGCCATGGGGCTGGGCACATAGGCCAGCTTGGCGATGGCCGCCTCGACGCGCGCCGCAATGTCGGGGCTGAGCAGGCGTTCGCGGTGGTTGAAGTAGCGCGACACCGTGGCCTTGGACACACCGGCCTCGGTCGCCACATCGGCAATGGTGGGGCGGGCACGGGGCGTGGCGGACGGTGCGGGTGTCGGCGGGCTCATGCGGGTACGTACACGGCGGCGGGCCGTTCGCCCGCCAGGGTCTGCAGCAGATTGGTGGTGGCTAGCGCGGCCATGGCATGGCGCGTGTCGTGCGTGGCCGAGCCGATGTGTGGCAGCGGGGTCACGCGCGGGTGGGTGCGCAGGGGCGACGCCAGCGGCAGCGGCTCGGTGGCAAATACATCGAGCCCCGCTGCGCGCAGCGGGCCGTGGTCCAGCGCGTGCAGCAGGTCTTGCTCCACCACCGTGGCGCCCCGGCCGCCGTTGATGAAGATGGCGCCGGGCTTCATGGCAGCAAACAGTTCGGCGTTGACCATGCCCCGCGTGCTGTCCGACAAGGGCAGCATGGCCACCACAAAGTCCGATTGCGCCAGCAGCGCGGGCAGCGGCGTGTGGATGGCCTTGCCCTGCAATTCAGGGGCCTGGGTCGCCAGGTCCACCGGGCGGCGGGCGTGGTACATCACCGGCATGCCAAACCCCAGTGCGGCGCGGCGGGCCACGGCTTGGCCAATGCGGCCAAATCCGAGCAGTCCCAGCGTCTTGCCATGCACATCGCTGCCAAACAGGTCTTCTCCAATGTTCTTCGTCCACCGGCCCTCGCGCACCAGTTGCGACAGCTCCACCAGCCTGCGGCTGGTGGCCATGAGGAGGGCAAACACCGAGTCTGCCACCGTTTCGTCAAGCACTCCGGGGGTGTGGCACAGCATGATGCCGCGCGCCAGCAGCACGTCAAGCGCGTAGTTGTCCACGCCCACCGAAATGCTGGACACCACCTGCAGCCGGGGCGCACGCGCCAGCACGGCGGCATCGATGGGAAAGCTGGAGCCGATGAGCCCGTGCGCCTGCGCCAGCGCCGCGTCAAACCGCGCGCGTTCATCGGGCTTGCGGGGGTCGGCCACGGTCACGTCGTGCATGGCGGTCAACCGCGCGAGCTGGTCGGGCGGCAGTTCGCGAAACACCAGCACCTGTTTGCGCGCTGGGCTTGCGCTACCGTCTGTTGAAGGTAGCGTCAGGCTCACAGCCCCGCCTCCTGCAGCTGGGCGCGGGTGGGCAGCCCTTCTGTGTCGCCTAGCACCTGCACGGCGCGCGCACCAATCCAGGCGCCACGGCGCACGGCGGCGGGCACGGACAGGCCTTCCAGCAGGGCGCTGATCACGCCCACGGCAAAGCCGTCGCCCGCGCCCACGGTGTCCACCACCTGGGCCACGGGCACGCCGGGCACGCGGCCGGTGCCGGCCACGTCGCTGTCGTAGTAAGCGCCCTCAGGGCCAAGCTTGACCACCACCAGCTTGGCGCCCCGCTCACGGTAAAAGCGCGCCACGCCCTCGGGGGTGGTTTCGCCGGTCAAGAACACGCCCTCTTCCATGCCTGGCAGCACCCAGTCGGCATAAGTCGCCAGGGTGTTGATCCAGTGGCGCATGGTCTCGGGCGACGACCACAGCGTGGGGCGCAGGTTGGGGTCAAACGAGATGGTGCGGCCTGCAGCGCGCATCACCTCCAGCGTGCGGATGGCCGCCTGCAGGCTGGTGTCGGAGATGGCGGCAAACACGCCCGTGGCATGCAGGTGGCGCGCAGACCGCAGCCAGGGCTCGTCCACATCGGCGGGACCCATCTGGCTGGCGGCAGAGCCCTTGCGGTGGTATTCCACCTGCGGGTCGCGCCCATCCGTCACGCGCTCTTTGAACTGGAAGCCTGTGCGCTGCGTGGCATCGCACACCACGTGCGAGCAATCGATGCCTTCGCCCTGCATGGCGGCCAGCAGCGCGCGACCCATGGAGTCTGTGCCCAGGCGGCTGGCCCAGCCTACCTTCAGGCCCAGGCGCGCCAGGCCAATGGCCACATTGGTCTCGGCCCCGGCTGTGCGCTTGTGAAAGCCGGTGGCGTTCTCCAGCGGGCCGGGCTCGTTGGCTACCAGCAGCAGCATGGCCTCGCCAAACAGCGCAACGTCAAAAGCCGGGGTGGTCATGCAGCCTCCCGGGCAGCGCGGATGAAGGCCACCTGCTCGCGCGTGACGGCCACCAGGTCGTCGCCCACCAGCGGGTATTCAATGGCATGCGGCACATCGGCAGGCAAGGCACGCAACACGGCGCGCCAGGGCGCCACCGAATCGGCCAGCGGCACCGCTACCCACTTGGCGGGCAGGCGCTGCACGCCCTTGCAGTGCACATAGCGCACATAGGGTGCCAAGGCCTGCGCGGCCTGCAGCGGGCATTCGCCCTGCCAGTGCCAGTTGCCCATGTCAAAGGTCATGCCCAGGTCGAGCCCCGCCTGCGCCTGGGCCGCAAAAAAGGCCTGCATGGCGGCTAGCGTACCGGCAGTGGCGGTCTGGTCGTTCTCGATCACCAGCTCCACCTGCGGGGCGGCCTGCAGCAGGGCCTTGAGGCGTTGCAGCGAGGCATGCGACGAAGGACCAAAGCCACCAATCGACATCTTCAGGCGCGGTGCGCGCAACACCTGCGAGGCCTGCACGCCGCGCGCCAGGGCTGCTTCACCCAGCGCGCCCTGCAAGGTCCACAGGCCTTCGGGGCTGGAGTACACCGCCGCCCGGCCCGCCAGCGCGGGCAGCTCGGTGACTGCGTCGCGCAGCAGTTCGCCACGCACCTCCACACCATCCGCGCCCGCTTGCTGGGCCAGGTCGGTGCACCACAGCTGGCCGTGGCGGCCGGTTTCGGCCGCGCCGAAGGAGGACAGGGAAATCAATACCTTCATGTGTTTCTTTCAGGCTCTGCCCACCGGGGCAGAGGCCATCAACCGCACGACCTGCCGGGTCTCAATGTGCGTGGTGGGAAGTCAGGATCTGGCCCAGGAACTGCCGCGTCTTGTCGTGCTGCGGCTGGCCAAAGAACTGCTGCGGCGGCGCCTGCTCTAGGATCTTGCCGTCGGCCATGAAGATCACGCGGTCGGCCACGCTGCGGGCAAAGCCCATTTCGTGCGTCACGCACAGCATGGTCATGCCGTCCTCGGCCAGGCTGATCATGGTGTCCAGCACTTCCTTGACCATCTCGGGGTCCAGCGCCGAGGTGGGCTCGTCAAACAGCATCACCTTGGGCGCCATGCACAGCGCACGCGCAATGGCCACACGCTGCTGCTGCCCGCCCGACAGCTGGCTGGGGTGCTTGTGCGCCTGCTCCGGGATGCGCACACGGGTCAGGTACTTCATGGCCACTTCTTCGGCCTGCGCCTTGCTCATGCCGCGCGACCGCATGGGGGCCAGCGTGCAGTTTTCCAGAATGGTCAGGTGCGGGAACAGGTTGAACTGCTGGAACACCATGCCCACTTCGGCACGCACGGCGTCCACGTTCTTGCCGCCGGCGGTCAGGTCAATGCCATCGACCTCGATGCGGCCCTTTTGCACCGTCTCCAGCCGGTTGATGCAGCGAATCAGCGTGGATTTTCCCGAGCCCGATGGCCCGCAGATCACGATGCGCTCGCCGGGCCGCACCGACAGGTTGATGTCGGTGAGCACTTGAAAGCTGTCATACCACTTGTTGACCCCTTCCATGCGGATGATCGGCGGCGTGCCGGGGGCGGTCGTGACTGCGTCGCTCATCAATGGCTCCTCTTATCGTTCAGACAGGCTTATTGCAGCTTGGGCAGGTCGGCGCCCAGCCACTTTTGATACAGCTTGTTCAGCTCGCCATTGGCGGTGTTGCGGGCCACAAAGTCGTTCACGGCCTTGGTCAGCTCGTCCTGGCCGGGGCGCAGGGCGATGCCCATGGCTTGCTGCAGCAGGTTGAACTTGTTCTCGAACGTGTTGGCGGGCACGCGCTTGGCAATCTGCGCCGCCACCGTGACCGAGCAGCCAATCGCATCGACCTGGCCCGAGATCAGCGCCTGCATGGCCGATGCGTCGTCGTCAAAGCGGCGGACTTCGGTGCCCTCGGGCGCTGCCTTGGTCACGGCCACGTCTTGGGTGCTGGCGCGGGCCACGCCCACGCGCACGGTCTTCAGGTCGGCAGCGCTCTTGATGTTGGCGCCGGTCTTGCCGTACAGCACGATGGTCGCGGCCGCGTAGGGCTGCGAGAACTGCACCTGTTTGGAGCGCTCGGGCGTGATGGCCAGCGAGGCCACGAGCACATCAACCTTGTTGGTCAGCAAAAACGGAATGCGGTTGGGGCCGGTGACGGGCACGATGTTGGCCTTCACGCCCAGGTCCTTGGCCAGCAGCTTGGCCACGTCGGCGTCGTAGCCGTCGGGCTGGTTTTGTGCGTTGGTGGTACCGTAGGGCGGAAAGTCCACCAGCATGCCGATGGTGATCTCACCCTTCTTCTTGATGTCCGCCACGGACTGTGCCGAGGCCAGCGGCGCAAACGCCGTGAGGGCGGCGCCCAGGCCAAAAGTGGCTATGGCGGCCAAAGCGGCGGTGGCGGTGCGGCGTTGCAAAGAAAAAGTCATCGCATGTCTCCTGGTGGTTGGTGTGAACGAGAACAGAAAGAAAAAAGAAGGTTGCGGCGCGTGGGTCAGCGCGCCAGAGCACGGGCGCGCTTGCGCTCCATGCGTGCGGCCAGCAGCGACAGCGGCCAGCAGATCACGAAGTACAGCGCGGCCACGGTGGTGAACACATGCAGCGGCTGGAAGGTGGCGTTGTTGATGATCTGCCCCGCCCGCGTGATCTCGGTAAAGCCGATGATGGCGGCCAGCGATGTGCCCTTGATGATCTGCACCATGTAGCCCACCGTGGGCGGCAGTGCAATCTTGAAAGCCTGGGGCAGCACCACAAACCGCATGCGGGCCACGTACTTGAGGTTCAGCGCCTGGGCGGCCTCCCACTGGCCGCGTGGCACGGCCTCGATACACCCGCGCCAGATCTCTGCCAGAAACGCCGCGCTGTTCAACACCAGCGCCACGCCCGCAGCCACCCAGGGGTTGATGTCAAACCCCAGCACGGGTGCGCCAAAGAAGATGAGGAACAGTTGCAGCAGCAGCGGCGTGCCCTGGAACACCTGGATGAACACGCGCGCCGCATTGCGCGCCGCCACGTTCTCTGAGGTGCGCGACAACGCCACCACCAGCCCCAGCAGCGCACCGCCCACGAAGGCAATGGCCGACAGCGCCAGCGTCCACTGCGCGGCCTGCACGATGAAAAGGAATTCGGAGAGTCCGAAGGTACGCATGGTTAGAGCCTGTTCCAAGTCTTTTCATGGGGTCCGTTGCCCCGCAAAGGCAGTGGATGCAAGGCGCCCACCGCAAGCCGCACTGGTGTGCGGCGAGGATGGGCAACGCTGCAGACGCTGCCTTTGCGGGGCAACCCGAAGGGCATGGCAGCAAACGGCCACGCTCGTTGTTGCCCACCTTGCCCAGGCCGCCAGCATGGGCTGCGGCGGGCGCCTAGATCGTGACCGTTTGCTGTCATGCGGACCCCATGAAAAGACTTGAAACAGGCTCTTCTCATCGGCGGTCGGGGTAGTTAAGGACGCGCTGATAAATCAGCTTGAACAGCGCCGAGAAACTCAGCGCCAGCGCCAGATAAATGGCCGTCACCACGATGTAGATCTCAAAGCTGCGGAAGGTCTGCGACTGCAGGTTGGCCGCCACCGAGGTCAGGTCGTCCGCCGAGATCACCGACACCACGGCCGAGCTGAGCATCAGCAGGATGAACTGGCTGGTCAGCGCCGGGTAGATGGCCTTGAGCGCGGGCTTGAGGATCACAAACCGGAAGATCTCCCAAGGCTTGAGGTTGAGCGCCTTGCCCGCCTCGATCTGCCCCTTGGGGATGGACTCGATGCCCGCCCGCACGATCTCGGCCGCATAGGCCCCCAGGTTCACCACCATGGCAGTGAGCGCTGCGGTGTAGGGCGACCAGCGCAGGCCGATGGATGGCAGCGCAAAGAAGAAGAAAAACAGCTGCACCAGAAACGGCGTGTTGCGGATGACCTCGATGTACGCGTTGATCAAAAACCGCAGCCAGCCCGGCCCGCCGGTCTTGCCCCAGGCGCAAAAGATGGCCACCACCAGCCCCAGCAAGGTGGCGGTGAGCGACAGCTGCACGGTGATCCAGGTGCCCTTGAGCAACAAGGGCCACGCGGCAAACACGGCATCGAACTGGAACTGGTAATTCACGGTGAACAGCGGTTATTCCAAAGTGGCGCCAGTTTATGAAACCGGTTTCATAGCCGCATCAGGGAATACCCGATGCACCCCAAAAAGGGGCTAACAACGCATGAAGACGCTGTATCCCGCTCTGGTCTCACAGGCAGTGGTGCGCCAGGCCGCAAATAGGCTCCCAGCCCGCACTGGCTCGGCGCGTGGGTGAAAATGCCGCATGGCTTCCTTCCACCCCGAACCCCCTTTCACCCACGGCCAGGCCGACCGCACTGCCGTGCTGCTGTGCAACCTGGGCACGCCCGACGAACCCACGGCCCCCGCCGTGCGCCGGTACTTGGCGCAGTTTCTGGGTGACCACCGCGTGGTGGAGATTCCCAAGCTGCTGTGGATGCCCATCCTGCACGGCATCATCCTGCGCACCCGCCCCGCCAAGTCGGCCGCCAAATACGCCAGCATCTGGACGCCCGAGGGCTCGCCCCTGGCGCACTGGACGGCCAAGCAGGCCACGCTGCTGCGCGGCTGGCTGGGCGAGGCGGGCCACGCGGTGCTGGTGCGCCACGCCATGCGCTATGGCAACCCGTCCATCGCCAGCCAGCTCGATGCGCTCAAAGCCGAAGGCGCCACACGCATCCTTATATTGCCGCTGTACCCGCAATACTCCGCCACCACCACGGCCAGCGTGTTCGATGCCGTTTACACCTGGGCCGCCGCCACCCGCAACGTGCCCGAGCTGCGCTTTGTGAACCACTACCACGACGCCCCCGGCTACATCGACGCCCTGGCCCGCACCATCGAAACGCACTGGAAGCACCACGGCCAGCCCGACCAGCTGGTGATGAGCTTTCATGGCGTACCCGAGCGCACCCTGCACCTGGGCGACCCCTACCACTGCGAAGCCCGGAAGACCGGCCGCCTGCTGGCCGAGCGCCTGGGCCTGCGCGAGGAGCGCTACCGCATCACCTTTCAGTCGCGCTTTGGCAAGGCGAAGTGGCTGGAGCCCTACACCCAGCCCACCATCGAGGCGCTGGGCAAGGCGGGCACGCGGCGGGTGGACGTGGTGTGCCCCGGCTTCACCAGCGACTGCCTGGAGACGCTGGAAGAAATCAACATGGAATTGCGCGAGGCGTTTTTGCACGCTGGGGGCAAAGAATTTCACTACATCCCCTGCCTGAATGACAACAGCCACTGGATCACCGCGCTGAGTCGCGTGGCCCAGCAGCACCTGGCGGGCTGGCCCACCGAGGCACCCACCGCCGCCGCACTGGCCGATGCGCGCAGCCACGCGCTGGCCGGTGGTGCGCCCGCCGGGGTATGCCCGGTGGCGCATTGATGCAGCTGCCGCTGCAGACGCCCATGCCATTGCGCATCCGAACGGGAAAGCGAATGGCTCCGGGCGGCCTGCACGCCTGGGTTCATTTACTACATTATTGATAGCAACCAGGGCATATTGCACTAGCGCATCTGCCCGTTTTGGCTCATATTTTGGTCGCCAGGTGCTACACGGCTGCCTGCCACGCACTCCGCACCGCCCCCCCTGCCCTTACGCCCTTTCGCCCTCCCCCACCCACATCAATGCCCGCTTTTGCCCTTGCCCCCCACCAGTTGCGCCTGACCATTGACCCCACGACGCTGGGCTTTGCCAGCACCGCCGAGTTGCAAGACCTGCCCCTGCCCTGGATCGGGCAAGAGCGTGCGCAGGCCGCCGCGCAATTTGGTCTGGCAATGCAGCAGCCGGACTACCACCTGTTTGTGCTGGGCGAAGTGGGTAGCGGGCGGGCGTCATTGCTGCGCCAGGCCATGCAGGCCGAAGCCGCAAAACGCGCGGTGCCCCCCGACCTGTGCTACCTGCACCACTTTGACCAGCCCGACCGCCCCCGCGCGCTGCGCCTGCCTGCGGGCGAAGGCCGCCTGCTGCGCCAGGGCATGGCCAACATGGCACGCAGCCTGCAAGCCGACATCCCCAAACGCCTGACCAGCCCCGACTTCAAGGCCGAGGCCGATCGCATCGAGAAGACCTGGCAGGCCCAAGAGAACGAAGCCTTTGCCGCGCTGGACGCATTTGCCGAAGCGCGCCAGTTCCGCCTGAGCCGCGAGGCCGGGCACATGGTGTTCACCCTCACCGGCCCCAAGGGCCAGCCGCTGACCGAAGGCGAAGCACGCGCCCTGCCCCGCGAGCGCCGCGCCGAGATCGACGCCGCCGAGCTGGAGCTGCGCGCCGAGATCGCCAAGTTCCTCGAAACCACCCGCCCGCTGGAGCGCACGCGCGACGACGCCCTGGCCGCCCTGCGCCGCCAGACCATCAAGCCCCTGGTGGAGCACGCACTGCACGGCATCCGCCAAGGCCTGCGCAAGCAGATCAAGGACGCCGTCAAGCTCACGCAGTGGCTGGACCAGGTAGAGCGCGCCGTGCTGGACCACATCGACCTGTTCGAGCCCGGCGATGCCGACCAAGGCCAGGACGCCGAGGACGACCGCAAGGACGCGCTGGACGACCTGCTGGCCCGCTGCCAGGTGAACGTGGTGGTGGACAACCACGGCCGCACCAGCGCCCCCGTGGTGGTGGAGGACAACCCCACGGCCCGCACCCTGTTTGGCAGCATCGAACACGGCGCCGACGCCGACACCGTGCAGGCCGACCACACTAGCATCCAGGCTGGCAGCCTGCTCAAGGCGCATGGCGGCTTCATCCTGCTGCACCTGCACGACGTGGCCGCCGAAGAAGGCCTGTGGCCGCGCCTGCGCCGCTTTCTGCGCTGCGGGCGTTTGCAGATCGAAGACGGCAGCGGCGGTGGCGGCAGCTCCGCCCATGCGCCCGGCGGCGCCGTTGCGCTGCAGCCCGAGCCGGTGGACGTGGACGTGAAGATCGTGCTGATAGGATCGGTGGAGGAGTACTACGCCCTGCAAGAGGCCGACCCCGACGCCGCACGGCGTTTTCGTGTGAAGGTGGACTTTTCAGACCGGTTCATCGCCACCCCTGGCACCCACCAGTCCTCGGCCATCCTGGTCGCGCAAGTCTGCAAAAAACGCGGCCTGCCCCACTTTGCCGCCGACGCTGTGGCCCTGCTGCTGGAGCAATCGCACCGCGAGGCCGACGACCAAGGCCGCCAAAGCGCCCGCTTTGCCCACACCGAAGCACTCGCCATCGAAAGCGCTGCCCTGTGCCAGGCCCGCGCAGGCACCCTGGTGCAAGCCGCCGACGTACAAGCCGCCCTGGCCGCCCGCACCCTGCGCCACAACCAGCCTGAAGAAGAACTGCACGAATCCATCACCGAGGGCGAGCGCCTGATCACGCTGCAGGGCTCCATCACCGGCCAGATCAACGCCATGACGCAGATCGACCTGGGCGACTACCGCTTCGGCTTTCCGGTGCGCATCACAGCGCGCACCTTTGCCGGGCAAGAGGGGCTGCTCAACATCGAGCGCGAGGTCGATATGTCCGGCCCCATCCACGACAAGGGCGTGCTCATCCTGCACAGCTACCTCACCGCCCTGTTCAGCCACGTGGCACCGCTGGCACTTAACGCGTCCATCGTGTTCGAGCAGGAATACAGCGGCGTGGAAGGCGACTCGGCCTCGTGCGCCGAGCTGTATGCGCTGCTGTCCAGCCTGTCAGGCCTGCCCCTGCGCCAGGGCATTGCCGTGACGGGCGCACTGAACCAGCACGGCGAAGTGCTGCCCGTGGGCGGCATCAACGAAAAGATCGAAGGCTGGTTCCGCGCCTGCGCGACGGCTGGGCTGGACGGCACCCACGGAGTGCTGATCCCTGCCCGCAACCAGCGCCACCTGATGCTGGACCGCAGCGTGCTGGACGCGGTAGAGCGCGGGCTGTTCCACGTCTACACCATGGGGCATGTGAGCGAAGGGATTGCGCTGCTGACGGGCGAGGCCTCAGGCATGAGCCCGGCGGAGCTGGCGCGCGCGTTGGCGCTGACCGACGACAGTGGCGGCGATGGGCTTGCGGCGGCTGTGAAGGATACGCTGCTGCAGCGAGCAGAGCAGACGCTACGGGCTTATCGGCGTGCTTGCCAGAGTGCGGGAGTTGCACGGAGACGTCGAGGACGTAGAAGCTAGGTCGCGCGGATAGTCTTTAGACCTTAATTGCCAAGTGTCACAAGCTCTCCGTCTAGTTGTAGACACGCCGTCACCAACCAAGTTTGAAAGCCCGCACAAGCTCGACTGTGGGGCATGAACTCATCTTTTCGGTAAGCCACTACGGAGTCCGGGCCCAAGCCTTGTACGCGTCGGTGTCGTAACGCGCAAGTCCTAGCAGATGAGCGGAAGCGTCGATCATGCTCTGATTTAAGACAGCGTCCTCAGCCAGCTTCTGATCCGCATCGATTCGTTTGGCCACACGTTTGAGGGCGCGAGTCGCAAGAACGCCCTCATCAGGTTGTACCACTGGTTGGGCTGCCAAGCCCATTGGGTCAGCGGCAGGGACGAAGGTCGGGGTGAACTTGAAGGCAAGAGAAATGAGGTCTTCGTGGTCAGCCGCCGAGTCAACACGGTATCCAAAAACACTGCGAAGTTCTACGGAAGTGGGGGGTTGCTGTTCGAGAGCAAGGGCAACGAACCACTTACAGAGGCCGGTCAGAAACACCGGGAGCAACCCGGCTGGCTCGTCCACGGCTACGTTAAGAGCGGCTTCGTTTTCAATGTCGAAATGATCTCTGGAAGCTTCGCGGAATTGCGGGCACTCCACCAAATTGGAAACATATTTTTCTAAAAGTGTGCGGAGAACATCGGCGTTGATATTGGGCTTGTCTGCCCGCGTTGTAAGCAAGAGTAGCCACGGATTCATCGTGCGGGATTGCAGGGCGAGCAAGCTACGAACAGCTTCGTAGTAACTGTTATCCAGCCTGCCTGGCGCCTGCGCACTGAAACCATCGCATAGATCGAGGTTAACGACGTCATATGGCCCCATCGCGCGCGCCTTCGCGAAGGCCAACGACGTTTGATTAGCGAGGCGAGCAAAGTTGTCACCGATCACCTCGGACATCGCATCTATGCGGGACAGCCGACGAACCTCATCAAGCGAGATGTTCAGCTCAGTCTGAGCCTTACTGGCAGGATGGGCGCCGCTGATAAACCCGAGAAAGCGCATATCAACCTGATGCGCTTCGCAAACCGCTGCATGAAAATGCCGCAGGTCCAAAAGGTCAACGCCTGGCAGCCCAAGGTATTTAAGTACTCCCCCATTCGGGGGCGTCTCTACCACCATTTTTACAATCTCGTGGCACCACTGGTTGTGACGCACATACTGCTTGCGCGGTCGATGCCAAGGTAGAAACGGTTTGGCCTGCGCTGGCATGGGCGCCTCGTAGACGACCATTTCAACGATATCGTCCGCGTGGCCTTCGTTATCGGGTACCGAGTCGTTCATCATTCTCCGGGGGCATCGAGAATTTCATAGATAGCTTTCAGCAGCTTTTCCTGTTTCCGCTTTGATACGGCGTCCAACAGGCCAAAAGACGCAAGCACCTGTGCAATAGCCTTGAGCTTTTCCTCAAGTATTGAATCGCGCGCTCTGGTCTTTGAGGTCTGGACACCTGCCCGACTGGGAAGAACTGCGGTGCGAGAGAAAACATACGATTCGCCAGCGGCTTCAACTTTCTTACCCGTTGTTGAAAGTTCAATTGACGGAGGTCGGGCGGCGGGATCATCGGCCTCTTGCTGCCAAACCTCGCTTGCTACGCGCTGAATTTCCGAAACAGCAGCGCCCTTGCTCTCGTCGCGCGTATGAGCTCGGACCTCGCTAGCCAAACGCTTTTGTGTAGAGGCGACTTGGCGCAAAGCGCTGTGCAGCCATTTGGTTATGTAGACCGAATGCGGATGAGCGTTGTTAAACGACTCTCGGTCGATATTCAACGCACTGTCGAGTCCCTCGCTAACAAAAATCTCACAGGTGATCTGCCGCAGCCGCGTTTGCTCGGACACCTGGTAGCGCATGAACGTGGGATCGAACAGCGTGCCGCTAGACCCATGTATGCGTATAAGAGAGCCCTGATGTTCGACGGGCGCCACTTTTGGAGTCCAAAATAAGTAAGCCTCAAAGGCGAGCGGCCCTCCACTTAACTCCCGTGGCAACCTCTGAAATTCCTCCCTGCACCTGCCCACGAACACCAGCGGGTTCTTTAGCGCATTGTTCGTCGAAGGCAACCCCTTGAATTTGAGCGGCCGTGCGAGCTTCAGATCGTCGAAGAACACATCGAAGGTGCCGATCACGTCTACAGGGTCCTTAAGGTCGGCCTTCTCTCTCAACGGCGCGTTGGCCACTTCGAGTCGCTGCGCTGTACCCTTCGGTTGGTTTGATAAGCTGAACGCTTCAGCCCAACCATCAAGGTCCATGTCAAACAGATGGCCTGCCACGTATGGAAGAGGGATAGCAAGGCTAAGCTGCCAAACCATGCGCAGGTAGTAGTCGAAAATCCTGTCAAGCTGCGGATTAGGCGTAGAGCGTTCGACTTCGTCCCAAACACATTGAACCAGTTTGCCAAAAGCGTCGGCAGGGGGATCACCTTTCTCCCACGGCAGCGACCAACCTCTGCCCGCCGTTTGCTTCAAAAGCTCACCACTGGCATCCACGCTGCCGATATGAAACAGCGGCGGATCGATTGCCTGCTTGTCTTCCGCCTCTGACTGCATCTCGTTTTGCTCGATAGCATTCCAGATTTCACGGCTACGCAAGGTGTCTCTCGCTTGTGGCCGTATGCTGGTGAGAACGATCGTCGTACCGTGCGAATCAGTATCAACTGCCTTCTCGCGCCAAATATTCACCTTACCGGACTCGAACCTTCTCTTTTCACCGTCTAGGCCAGCCGCAAGTTCCTCATCGGCATACTGCCGCAGCGCGACAGTAGCGACAGTTCTATGATCATCGCCTCTGACCTTGGTGATGATTTGGAAGGTATGGGTCAACTGTGAAACAGAGAACAAACCGATACCGATTTTGCCGATAAGCCGACGGCCCCCGGGACTACGCATCGGATCCTGCTGGTCGGTGACTCCCAAACCGGGACCAGCTTCGCTGCGTTTCGCACTACCGCCAATGTGCAGCAGCAGGTGGGCTAGCGCTTCAGGACCCATGCCGTGCCCATCGTCTTCAACTGAAATGCGATCAAAACGCGGCGCGTCTGTCTTAATGACTACGCGAGTAGCATCGGCATCGTAGGCGTTCGATATCAGTTCACGAAGGGCAGACCCGGGCTGGCGGTAGATACCATCCGTGACGCGAGCGATCACCCGTTCATCGGTTTTTAAGGTCGTCTGAACAATATTCCCGGTGCCGTGACTGGCTCTGATAGACGCGACCAGTCCGAGTTCGTCATGGACCTCTGTGATCTGGGGCTGATGGATCGCCATTGCTATCGACCGTTCAAGGCGCGCTTCACCGCCAGCGCGACGCTTCGCGCAAGTGGCGGCGGCACCGCGTTAGACACCTGTTCGACCTGTTCAGACAAGTTGCCCTCAAGCACAAACGTCTTGGGAAATCCCTGGAGTAGCAATGCTTCGTAAATACTGAGCCTGCGCCGCCCGTCAGGGTGAACATGAATTTCGCGATGACCGAAAGCAATCGTCGGACTAGGCGCATCCCATTTGAGCCGCCTGAAGCTGCGCCCTTCCACAGTTTCAGTCTCAGTCTCAGACGCCAGAAAACGAGGCGACTTCGGCTGCATCGTCCAATGGTTCGGGTGTACCGGAAAGTCTTTTGAATCAAGACCATACTTAAAGAACGCTGGTTCCTCTAGTCCACCAATGGCTTCACGGACAGTCTTTAGTCCTATTCGTTTGCGCGGCTTGACCGGGGTGTAGCCTTGCCCAGCGCGCATGCCGGACAACACGATGCGTCGCCGATTCTGCGGCACACCAAAATCAGCAGAGCACAGTTCTTTTTCTGTAACGTCAAAGCCGATATCCGCGATACCTTGTATCAGCTCCCTATAGGTTTGCACATGCTTCTTATCGCGGATCCCAAGCACGTTCTCAATCACAATGAACTCCACCGTGTAGAGCCTCTGCAGAGCCTCCACAATCTCAAGATACAGTTTAGGAAGACGGTTGCGAGGATCGGTGCTAAGCGCGCCAGTATTTGCGCGCGAGAACCCTTGGCATGGAGGCCCGCCAATAACAGCAATCCGCTGTCCCGGCGTAAGCTTTCTCATGACATGCTCTACAACACCTGTCGGCTGCAGTTTGATCAGATCGCCAACCACTGCGCTTGAGTGGGGAAAGTTTTTCTTGTGGGTGCGAACGGCAGCAGCTGCGATATCGATCGCCACTGAAATGGTAAACCCGGCATCCTGAAATCCTAGGTCAAGTCCGCCAGCACCGGAGAAAAGGCTGACTATTTTCGGGAGTGCTTCTGAGCGAATTGTCGGCCCAGCTAGGACGCTCGCGGGTATCGCAAACGACCTCTCACCTTGCAAATATGAGGAACTCTTTAAATCTTCCGAACGCATCATGCGCCAACCGCCTTGTTGCCTGTTAAGCGCACGCTTCGTGAAGCCGCGCCGGTTCTAGTTGCAGACTTTTTCCTGCTCGCGAAATAGTGCGCGCTTAACACCAACGCCCTCGGCAATTGCACTATTCAGTTTCGTCAAACCACAGCTTACTAAGACCTATTTGGGATAAGGGGCCCTCCAGGGCATTTCGCATAACTATGCAAAGCTCAGCGCGCTGTGGAATGCTACATCACCTTGATGCGAACGTCGGTTGTACTTTCTCGATGGAACTCCAATTCAGATCTACGAGGCACCGAAAAGGCGGAAAAGGACACTGGCGAGAGAAACTGAAGGCAAGAAGGCAACCGTCGCGGTTACCGCTAAGCAACACTAAGACTACGGCTAGCCCTCGCTCGCGTGGTCACGCATCCAGATAACCACATCCCCCGTCACCTCATCCCGATTCGTCTCATTCAAAATTTCATGCCGTGCCGCCGGGTACAGCTTGACCGTCACATCGGCCACACCGGCATCCCGATACCGCTGCCCCAGTTGCTCCAACAAGACCCCGCCTGCAGCCAGCGGGTCTGCGTCGCCGGATGCGATGAGGATGGGCTGGTCGCTGCGGATGCGCGCGAGTTGCGCGGGGTCGGCCAGGCGGGGCGCGGGGGCGAAGAGTGAGGGGATCACGTCGGGCGGCACCTCCCAGCCGCACCACGGGTCGGCCACGTAGGCGTCCACCTCCGCAGCGTCGCGCGACAGCCATTCGTAGCCGGTGCGGTGCTCAAAGCCTGCGTTGAAGGCCGCGAGCCCGGCAGGCGCATCGGCGGGGGCGTTGGCCATGGCGGCTGCGAACAGGTCGAGGGCGGTGGAGCCTGACAGGATGACGCCGGACCAGGTGGAGGAGTGGTCCAGGATGGCCGCCTGCGCTGCGAACGAGCCCATGGAGTGGCCGAATAAAAACAGCGGGAGCTGCTGCGGCCCATGCTGCGCACGCAGCAGTGCACCGAACTGGGCCACGTCGGCAATGAGGCCGCCGAAGCCTGCGCTGCCAAAGTCACCCAGCTTGCCACCTGCCGTGCGCCCGTGGCCGCGATGGTCTACGGCGTGGACGATGAAGCCTGCGGCGTTGAGGGGCCGCGCAAAGCGGTCGTAGCGCTCGCCATGCTCGGCAAGGCCATGGGAGATTTGCACGACGCCCACCGGTTGGCCCGGGGTTTGGGCCCAGGTGTAGGTGGTGACCTGGGTGCCGTCAGCATTGGACTGGAAGGAAGAGGTGGCAGTGCTCATCGTTTCATTCTGGCACGGGGTTTGGTTGCCACGCCACGATGAAATTGCCACTGGCGTGGCCGCCACCGCTTTCAGCGTGGCGCGCGGGCCGCCTGCAATGCTGCGCGAATTGCGCTGACCACGGCCTCGGGCTTCTCCAGTGGAATGCCGTGCCCGCTGTCCACCCACACCTGGGTGGACCCGGGGTACAGGTGGGCGAAGTCGGCGCGCTTTTGGCGCACGTCTTCGGCCAGCGCAGATGAGGCCCCGGGGGTTTGCAGCGCGCTCAGCACAAACACGGGCAGGGTTGGGTCCACCGGTAGGCTGGCAACGCGTTGCCCCGTGGCGTCCAGCGCTGCCAGCTCTTGTTTGACCACGTCAGAGGTGCCCAGGCGAAAGGCGACTTTCAGCCAGGTCGGCCACAGGTCGGGGTTGCCAGCGCCACGCATCTGCTCGGGGTGGGTGGAGTCCACCAGCACCAGCGCGGCCACCTCGGCGGGGTATTGGCGCGCATACAGCTGCATGTACAGGCCGCCCAGCGAGTGACCGACCAGTACATAGGGCGGCGGCAGCTGGCGGGCCTGGAGCAAGGCCCGCAGCTCTTGCACCACCTGCGCCCCATCGCGCGGCTGGGGGGACGCGTCGCTGCGGCCATAGCCCGCGCGGTGGTAGGCCAGCGCGCGGGCTTCTTCCACGGTGTCGGGCCAGACCTTGGACCACCAGTCCAGCCGGGCGCCCAGCCCATTCTCAAACACCACCACGGGGGTGCCCTGCCCTGCCTGCACGTATTCGACCGTGCGCCCGTCCACCGTGTCGGTGGTGGCGCCGGGCAAGCTGGCGCAACCGCTCAAGCAGACTGCCAGCAGCAGGCTGGCCCAGTGCCATCGGTTCATGGTCTCAAATCCTTTGCATACAGGTTCATGGCCCGCAGGCCAAAGCTGCGCGGTGCCATTGAGAGCGGCTAACAGAACTCAGCGAAGCGGTTCTGGCTAGGCGCTGTGTCGCAGGCAGTACGAGCAGTACGACAAGACACAGCAACGACGCCAGAAGAGTTTTGTTGGCAGCTCTTAGCAGCGCCCTGCCGTGCGCAGCAGTGCATTGCAATCCTTGGCGGCACCGCGGCCCTGTGGCTGGGCTGCCGCTGCCGGTGCCTGGGCGCCGCCGTTACCCGCGCTGCCCACCATGGCGGTGCAAATGGCGTCGGAGTGTGGTGTCTGGCCGAAGGTCATGGCCTTCTGAAAGCCCGTTACTCCGTACACGTAGCACCGGTAGCTGGCGCCGTCGCGGGTGTTGACGGTGTAGTTGATGCGGCCGCCGGTTTCCTCTTGCCGGTCGGTGATGGTGAACTGGCCTGCCGTGCGGCCAATGGCTTGCCCCGTGCGCTGCTCCAGGCCTGCCTGGTCGAGGGTGGATGCGCAGCCGGTGAGGAATGCCACGGCTGCGACGAGGCCAGCGGCTGATGTGAGAGGCAGGGGGTGGGTGCGATTTGTCATGGTGTGGTTGGTAGTGATGGGAGGTGGTGGGTGAGCGGGCGATGCCGTGTGGGCAACAAGGTGGGTGATGACGGCGGGGCCGCAGTAAAGCGAGTCTCAAGGTGCCTTATGCGATCCATGGGATGAACGCAGGGGACAGGTAGCGCATGCGTAGGCAAAGCTCCGCCCGGCGGCCTTGTAAAGCCGCCAGCCTATGTGCAGGGGGTGGGTAAAACCTAGCCCGGCTTGCGGGCCACGATGAAGGCGCGGATGTCCTTGCCGCGCGTGCCGTGCCGCTCGGTGCAGACGATTTGCAGGCCCTGCTGCACCATGGCCGAGCGCAGCCGCTGCTCGTCAAAGGACAGCACCGGCGGGGCCTTGCCGATGGCGCGCATCAGGGGCACGGCCAGGTAGGGGATCAGCGGGTTCATCTCTGCGATGCAGGCGGTCTTGGAGATCAGGAGCCCACCCGGGCGCAGCACCTTCACTAGCTGCCTGAGCGCGTCGTCCAGGTCGGTCATCAGGTGCAGCACATTGAAAGCCAGCACCGCGTCGTACACCTCGGGCCCCGGGGCCATGGCCTCGGCGTCGGCCACGGCGAAGCGCAAGGCGGGCGACGGCTGCGCGGCCAGCCGCTGGTGGGCGATGGCGATCATCTGCGACGACACATCGGTGGCCAGCAGGCTGCGGGTGAACGGCGCCAGGCGCAGCGCCGTGCTGCCGGTGCCGCAGCCAATCTCCAGCACATCATGCTGGGGCGACAGCAGGCCCTGCACGCGCTGCAGCGTGGCCTCGTACCCAGCGAGGTCGGCAATGGGGTCGGTGGCGTACTTGGGTGCAATGCGGTCCCAGAAGCGCGCTTTGGCGGACGCAGCCGACGAGTTGGCGGCTGATGGCAATGCGCGGGAGGCGGGAGCAATGGCAGAAGACGACATGGTGTGCAGACCGGGTGAAGAGCTGAAGCAGCGAAGTACGGAGGTGCGATGAGCGACACCCAAATGCTATCCATGCATTGAAGCGCAGGAAACTGCGATAAATTGCAGTGAACATATACGTTTACGCATGGATAACCTCGACTGGAACCAACTGAAGGCGTTCTTGCAAACGGCGCAGACCGGCTCGCTGTCGGCCGCCGCACGCAAGCTGGGCTTGACCCAGCCCACCCTGAGCCGGCAGGTGGCCGCCATTGAGCAGCAGATGGGCGTGACCCTGTTTGAGCGCGTGGGCAAGGCCATGGTGCTCACGCCCACCGGGCTGGACCTGCTGGAACACGCCCGCGCCATGGGCACTGCGGCAGAGGCCCTGGGCCTGGCTGCCAGCGGGCGGTCGCAAGCAGTGGGGGGCGTGGTGTCGGTGTCGGCCACCGATGTGGTGGCGACGCACTTGCTGCCGCCCATCCTGCAACGCCTGCGAGCGCAGGCGCCCGGCATTGCCGTGGAGGTGATCTCGTCCAACGCGCTGAGCGACCTGCAACGCCGCGAGGCCGACATTGCCATCCGCCACGTGCAGCCCGAGCAGCCCGAACTGATCGCCCGCCTGGTGCGCGAGGCCCGGGCGTGCTTTTACGCATCGGAGAGCTGGGTGCAGACCCACGGCCACCCGCGCAGCGCGGAGGACGCGGTGAGTGCGGAGTTTGTGGGTTCAGACCGCGCCGGCCGGTACCTTGCCTATCTGCGTCACTACGGCTTGAACCTGAGCGAAGACAACTTCACCTGCTACGCAGACCACACCGTGACCCACTGGGCGCTGGTGCGCCAGGGCATGGGCATCGGCGCCATGATGGACGAGATCGCCCGCGAAACACCGGGCATCGTCCGCGTGCTGGACGATGTGGCGCCGGTGCGTTTTCCCGTCTGGCTGGTGTCGCACCGCGAGCTGCGCACATCGCGGCGGATACGGGTGGTGTTTGAGGCGCTGGCCGAGGGGCTGGCGGTGGATCGCTGAACGCCCGCACCGACGCCTGTGGAGGGCGAGCATGGCAACGGAGAAAGGGCCACCGCCGCGCAAGGTGAATGCAGGCGCACTACCCTCGCAACAACGCCAGCACCCTGATGAACATGACGACACCGCACGCCGTGAACCCGCCACACGCCTCACTTGACGCAGCTACCGTGGGCGAGATCATCCAGATGGCGCTGAGCGATCACGTGAGCTTTGCGCAGATCCGCGCCGCCCACGGCCTGCACCACGATGAAGTCAAGGCGCTGATGCGCACCCACCTGGCGCCGGGCAGCTACAGGGCGTGGCGCAAGCGGGTGAGACAGTTTGGGGAACGGCGGGAGAACTACAAGTAGGCGATGAGCAAGCGCCGCTCGGCACCTTTTCAGCACGTGTTCAGCACCCGTTCAGCCTTGCACCGGCAACATGGCGGCAAGGGTCAAGGCGGCATGTGAACCCCGCCCCTTCTCCACCTTTAGCCGCTGCAGGAACCACCATGAACACCGACCTCAAGAACTTTGTGCTCCCCATCGCCCGGGCCGTATCCGCCACGCTGTTTTTTGTGTTGAGCGTGGCCTTTGTCTCGGTGCCGTACAGCCTGGAGCAGGACGCCAGCGATGGGCAGCAGCTGACGCACCCAACAGCCTCGCGTCATATGACCTGAGCCTGGGTGCCTTGCCTGCGCAACCCTAAGGGGCCCGGACAAGCCCCATCAAGCGGGCAAATCCAGGCGGGCCCAGGCGGCCATCACCTCCGGCTGCTTCTTGATCCAGTCGGCCGACATCATGTTGGCACCCCAGTGGTGGATGCGCGCCACACCTTCCCCCATGTTCCATAGGTGCCGCAACTGCACAAAGAGCGGCAAGGCGGCGAGGTCGGCATCGTTGACATGGCCGCCGCCTGCGCGGTAGCCAGCCAAATACTGCTGCCAACGCTGGAGCAAGGCTTCGTCAGGCACCATGGGGGCTTTGCGTGGCAGGTTCGACCACAGCCACACACACAGGTCATAGGCCAGGAACCCAGGCCCGGCGTCATCAAAGTCGAAGAACGCGGCGCGGCGCACGCCCTCGGCATCGGTGTACACATGGTTGTTGAAGCCGTGCGTGTCGCCGTGGCACATCACGCGGGTCTAGGTGTCTTCAACCTCTGCCAACTCCCCCAGAAGGCGGTGGATCAGTTCGCGGTAGGCATCCAGCACGGATGGATCCAGCTCGGGATGGGCGGCAAGGTAGTCCAGCGTGCGGCCTGCCAGATGGTGTCCGTCCAGCACATAGCGGCTGGCGGGGCCGGTGTAGCTTTGCGCAGCGCTGTAATTTGCGCCAGTGTGGCGCCGGTCAGGTGCAGGTCTTCGGGTGTACCAGGCACGGCGCCTTCGCAGTGGCGGAAAAGGACCAGCACACGCGGACCCTCGGGGAACGGCAGAGCCACGATGGTTGCGCCGTTTGCAGCCAACACGGGGGAGGCCACGCCCACGCCCTGCGACTCCAAATGGGTCAACAACGCCAGCTCAAAGTCCACATTGAACGGACCGCGCGGTCGGATGGCGCAGAGCCTTGCCACGTAGCGGCTGCCATCCGCTGACCGCACCGCATAGTTGTCATTGAGGTTGCGGCGGATAAGGTAGCACGGCTGCACGGGCAGGCCGTAGTGCTGTTCGACCCAGGTGGATACGGCCTGGGCCGCAACGGTGGTGTGGGATGTGCTGATGGTGGATGGGGCGGCAGGTGCAGGCATGCGGCATTCCGCCTGCGGTGCCCTGCCATGGATGCAGACCGCTGGCTGTTTGTTGTCTGCAGGGTGGCCGCACCACCCTGCATCCGACAACCAGGGCACGGAAGGTGCGGGGAGGGGCCAGCAACCGGTCAACCGATCTGTGAACCCTGTGCTCAGAACTCTTGCACGGTGGGGCGCAGCACGATTTCGTTGATGTCCACATCGGCGGGCTGCTCAATGGCGTAGGCGATGGCGCGGGCCACAGAGTCTGCAGGGATCTGGTTGGCCTGGTAGAAAGCTTTCACACCTGCAGCATCGTCGGCATCGCTGCTGCCAAGTTGGAGCTCGGACTCCACCGCACCGGGGGAGATGATGGTGGTGCGCACGCCGGCGGGCGCCTCAGAACGCAGGCCTTCAGACAGGACACGCACCGCAAACTTGGTGGCGCTGTACACGGTGCCGATGGGGGTGAACAGCTTGTGGCCCGCCACAGAGGCCACGTTGATGATGTGACCATCGCCCTGGGTGGTCATGGTGGGGAGCACGGCGGCAATACCATGAAGCACGCCTTTGATGTTGACGTCGATCATGCGGCTCCACTCGTCCACCTTGAGCTTGGCCAGTGGGGCCAGGGGCATGATGCCCGCGTTGTTCACCAGCACATCGATGCGGCCGAAGCGCTTCAGGGTGGCGTCGGCCAAGGCCTGGACTTGCTCCATGTGGGTGACATCGGTGGCTTGCGTCAGCACCTCAGCACCGGCTGCAGACAGTTCGGTGGCGAGGGACTGCAACTTGTCGGTGCGACGCGCAGCCAGAACCAGCCTGGCACCGCGTGCCGCCAGATGGCGGGCCGTGGCCTCGCCCAAGCCGCTGCTGGCACCGGTGATGACGACGACCTTGCCGGCGAGGGAGGGAGTGAAGGTATGGGACATGGTGAATTCCTTGAAATAACTGCGGTGGATCAAAGGCTTGAAGGGTTTGCCAGGACTCCCCGACGGGGAATGGCTGGATTCTTCGCTGTTCAAGCCTTCAGATAAAGATCACAATTTCGACAACGCTTGTGAATGGAGTTCATGAATGCAGGGTGCCGAGCTGGCGGAGTTATCTATTTTTTTGACCGTGGCGCAGTTGCAAAGCTTCAGCAAGGCGGCTGTAGAACGCGGCGTTGCCCCGTCGGCCATCAGCCACGCCATCCGCAAGCTGGAGCAGCGGGTGGGTGTGCGGCTGTTTCACCGCACCACGCGCAGCGTGGCATTGACAGAGGCGGGGCAGCGCTTTCTGGCAGACCTCAAGCCCGCGTTCGGCCAGATCGGTACGGCGCTGGATACGCTGAACCTGTATCGGGATACGCCTTTTGGCACGGTGCGCGTCAACCTGCCCACGGCCATCGCGCCTTTTGTGCTGCGGGATGTGATGGGCCCGATGCTGGTGCAGAACCCCGGGCTGCGACTGGATGTGGTGGCCACCGACCGGCTGATCGACATCGTGGAAGAAGGGTTTGATGCGGGCATCCGCTTTGGCGAGCGGCTGTCGCAAGACATGGTGGCCGTGCGCATCCGGCCCACGCTGCGCTTTGCGGTAGTGGCCTCGCCCGCATATCTGGCACGCACAGGGCGCAAGCTGCCCAAGAAGCCCGCAGACCTCAAGCAGCACGAGTGCATTCGCTACCGCTTTCCGAGCGGGGCCATCTTCAACTGGGAGTTTGCCCGCCACGGCGAACGGCTGGAGGTGGAGGTGAACGGCCCGTTGACGCTGGACGGACAGGAGCTGATGGTGGAAGCCGCCCTGCAAGGCTGTGGCCTGGCCTATGTATGGGACCACCGCGTGACGGACCACTTGAAAGACGGAACACTGCTGCGCTGCCTGGACGAATGGTGCGCCCCCGAGGATGGCCTGCATCTTTACTACCCCAGCCACCGCCATGTGTCGGCGGGGTTGAAGGCGCTGATTGCCATGCTGCGGGCATAGGGGCCAGCAGATGAACGCCAAAAGTACTGCGAGGGCCCATAGCCCACTTGACTGCTAGCGCTTGATAGACGGGTGTATGCAGTATCAAAACGATAGCAAAACGCTTTGTCGCACCAGCGCTGCTACCAAGGCAGCTTGTCCCCGCTGTACGCGTAAAACCCACCCGTTTCTTCAACCGGCATCCCATCCAGCACCCGCAACATATCCCCCGCTGCATCGGCCGCCGGGCGGCCAATTTCTGCGCCGTTGAACGGGGCCGACAAGGCTGAATTGACGGTGCCTGGGTGCAGCGCCACCAGCACGGCCTGCGGGTGGGTGCGGGCCACTTCGATGGATGCCGTTTTGACCAGCATGTTGAGCGCGGCCTTGCTGGCGCGGTAGCTGTACCAGCCGCCCAGGCGGTTGTCGCCAATGCTGCCCACCTTGGCTGAGAGCACGGCCAGCAGGCCGCGCTCCTGCTTGGGCAGCAGCGGTGCAAAGTGGGCCAGTACCAAAGCCGGGCCGAAGGTGTTGGTGCGGAAGGTGACTTCCATCTGCGCGTAGTTCAACTGGCCCAGGCGCTTTTCGGGCATGCCGTGGGGGCCGTGCAGCAGACCTGCGGCGTGGATGATGCAGTGCCACGGGCCCTGGGCCTTGAGTTGCTGGGCGGCGGCGGCAATGGTGGCTTCTTCGTCCAAGTCCACCGCCGGGTGGGTGTGGCGGCCCAGGCCCACGGCCAGGGCGCAGCGCGGGTCGGACTGCAGGTGGGCGAGGAAGGCGCTGCCGATGGCGCCGGTGGCGCCGATGACGAGGGCGCGGTAGCCGTCGGGCAATGACTGCAAAGAGGTGAACGGGCTTGCGGCGGGTTGAGCTTGAGACATGGCTTGGCTCTGCGGTGAAGGTGTCGTTGGATGGCTCGGCAAACGGGCTACAACGCATCCAGCCGCGTGCGCAAGCTGGCGGCATGCTCACGCAACGCATCGAGTTGCGGGCCTTGCATCTTTTGCAACTGGCGATACACCATGCCCAGGCGAAAATTGTTGCCCAGCGTGCCCTCGTTGCGCGCAAAAAAATCCCAGTACAGAGCGTTGTACGGGCAGGCGCGCTCACCCACCTTCTGCTTTTTGTCGTAGTGGCAGCCGCTGCAGTAATCGCTCATGCGGTCGATGTAGGCGGCGCTGCTCACATAGGGTTTGGTGGCCAGCAGGCCGCCGTCGGCAAATTGACTCATGCCCACGGTGTTGGGCACTTCTACCCATTCAAAGGCGTCGATGTACACGCCCAGGTACCAGCGGTGCAAGGCAGCAGGGTCAAGCCCCGCCAACAGCGCAAAGTTGCCGATGACCATGAGGCGCTGGATGTGGTGGGCATACGCATGCTCCAGCGACTGGCCTACAGCGTGCTGCATGCAACGCATGCGGGTGTTGCCCGTCCAGAACCATTCGGGCAGCGGCGTGTGGTGGCCCAGGGCATTGCGCTCGTCGTAGCCGGGCATGTGGGCCCAGTAGATGCCGCGCACGTATTCGCGCCAGCCGAGGATCTGACGGACAAAGCCCTCCACCGCGGGCAGGGGCGCAGCGCCATCGTGGTACGCGGCCTGGGCGCGTTGCACCACCTCGTGGGGGCGCAGCATTTTGGTGTTGAGCGCGAAGGACAGCAAGGAGTGAAAGAGCCGCGAGCTCTTGGTGCTCATAGCATCTTCGTAAGCGCCAAAGTCTGGCAGCGTGGTGGTGATGAAGTGGTCCAGCCACGCCAGCGCCTCGGCCCGGTTCAGCGGCCAGCGCAGCGCATGGGCCTGCGGGTTGCCAAAGCTTTGCACGCCTGCGGCCTGGATGGTGGCCCACAGGGCGCTGTGGTCATGCGTGGGGCGGGCGTCGAGCGGCAGTGCGGTTGTGCCGGGCCAGGGCTTGCGGTTGTCGTGGTCGTAGTTCCATTGGCCGCCTTCGGGCTCTCCGGCTTCATCGATCAGCACGCTGTGGCGCTGGCGCATGCGGCGGTAGAAGTGCTCCATGAGCCATTGCTTGCGGCCTTTGAACACCTCGGCCATTTCGGTGCGGGTGGTGTAGAAATGCTCGCTGCTGACAGCCTGCACGGCAAAGGTTTGCTCTGCACCCCAGGTGCGCAGTTGCTCGTCGAGCCGCCATTCGTCGGGGTGCTGGTATTGCAGCGTGTGCGCACCGTAGTGCGCCATGAGGGCAGCCAGGTTGTCGGGGATGGACTGGCGGTTGCTGGCGTCGTCAATCGCCACATAGCGCACGCGGTGCCCGGCTTCGCGCAAGTGGCGGGCCAGGTCGCGCATGGCTGCAAAGATGGCGAGGATTTTTTGCGCGTGGTGCAGCACGTAGTCGGTTTCTTGCCGCACTTCCATCAGCACATAAACCACACCCTCATCCTGCGTGGTAAACCATGAATGCTCGGGGTTGAGCTGGTCACCCAGCAGCAGGCGCAGCGTGTGAGCACGCTGTGGGGTGGAGGGCTGCTGCGTGGTCATGCCGTGCCCCACATACGGCGGTACCTGCCGTCGGCATCGTGGTCTTGCGCCTGCTTGATGGGGTTGAAGCGACGGCCCCCGCGTGGGTCGGTGCCGCGCCCGGCGATGTAGAGCCAGTTGGCCTGGTTGCTGTACACGTCGTAGTCCACCAGTTGCGATTCAAACCATGCGGCGCCCGCGCGCCAGTCGCTATGCAGGTCGTAGATGAGGTAGCTGGCAACCACCTGGCGCAGGCGGTTGCTGAGGTAGCCGGTGGCGGCCAGCTCGCGCATGGCGGCATCGACCAGGGGCTGGCCGGTATCGCCCCGGCACCAGCGCTCAAAACCGCGTGGGTTGTGTGGAGCGGGCGGCAGTTCTGACAGGCCGCGCGCCCTGTACAGCGCTGCGCCGTATTGCAGGTGCAGCAGCCGAAAGTAGTCGCGCCACAGCAGTTCAAACCACAGCCAGTAGGTGCCATCGTTGGCGCCGTGGTCGCGCTCAAAGGTTTTCAAGTCGGCATCAATCTGGCGCGGAGACAGCGCACCCGTGGCCAGCCAGGGCGAGAACTTGCTGGAGTAGTCCAGCCCCGTGAGTCCATTGCGTGTGTCCTTGTAGCTGTGGGGCAGCTTGCGGGCCAGGTACTGGGCCAGGTGGGCCAACGCGGCAGACTCGCTGCCGTCACAGGCAGCGGTGCCGTAGGGGAAGGACGAGCGGGTGTCGCTGCCCTGCGGCGGCGCGGGTAGCTGGATGCTGGCAGCGCCCTGCTCTGCCCCCACGGCCTGCAGCACGGGTGCGGGCACATCGGGCGGGGGCAACAGTTGGGTGGGCGCGGGCAGTGGCGTAGCGGGGGTGATGCCTGCGCGCTCCACCTTTTGGCGAAAGCTGGTGAACACGCCGGGCAACTGGTCTACCGGCCATGGCATGCGCGCCGGTGGCAGCAGGCTGCTGTGCCACACGGTGCGCACCTGCAGGCCAGCAGCGCGCAGCGCGGCCACCTCGGCCTGCTCGTAGGGGGCGGCAATGTCTTCGCACACCACGGTGGTGGCACCCACAGCCTGGGCCAGTTGCGGCAAGGCGCTGGCGGGCGCGGCCTGGCAGATGAGCAGTGGGTTGCCCAATGCGCTCATCTGCACTTGCAACCCGCACAGCGCTGCGGCGGTGAAAGCGCGGCGGTGTGCGCCCACACGGGCAAAGCCCCAGGGCGTACGCTCATCGGGCGCGGGCAGACACACCACGGGCAGCAGGTGGGTAGCACCGCTGGTGAGCGCTGCGCGCAGCGCGGGTTGGTCGTGCAGGCGCAGGTCGTTGCGGAACCAGAACAGCACGGTGCTCATGCGGAGCCCTCCCCTGCAGGCTTGTCGCCGCGCTTGCGTTCGCTGCGGCAGCGGTCAGAGCAGTACTTCACATCGTCCCACACCTTTTCCCACTTCTTGCGCCAGGTAAAGGGCAGGCCGCAGTGTTGGCAGGTCTTTTGCGGAAGTTCGGATTTTTTGCGCATGCGCATGGTTCAAAAGTTCAGGGTTTGCTGCTGGGGGTGCTGGGCGGCGTTGCGTGCGCGAGCCCGGGCGCGGGCCTGCGGGCTGCCGCCATCGCGAAACTGGCGGGAGCCGTGCTTTTCCACAATCGAGGCCTGGGCGGCGCGCACGGAGGGCTGGGCGCGCAGGCCGTGCACGCGGACCTTGGCAGTGCGGGTGGCGGTGTCCAGTTCCACCAGCGGCAGGGCTATGTCGTGGCCCACACGCACGCCGCAGCGGGCCTGCACATCGGGCGGCATTCGCCAGGGCTCCAGCAGCCAGGCATCGGGCACGCGGCGCAATGCGGGCAGCCACTGGCGCACAAAGTGGCCGTGGGGGTCGTGATCTTGCGCCTGCTTGATGGGGTTGTAGACGCGGGTGGTGTTGATGCCGGTGGTGCCCGCCTGCATTTGCATCTGGCTCCAGTGAATGCCGGGCTCGTAGTCCAGAAACTGGCGGGCCAGCCACTCCCCCACCGGCCGCCAGTGCAGCCACAGCGGGTACGAGGCCACCGACACCAACATGGCCCGCATGCGAAAGTTGATCCACCCCGTCTCGCGCAGCATGGCCACGCAAGCGTCCACCATGGGCCAGCCGGTGTGCCCTGCGATCAGGGCATCGGAGTGGGCGGGGTTCCATTCGCCTTCGCGCAGGCCGTTGTAGCCACGGTGCAGGTTGTGGTGCTCCAGCGCGGCTTCGGATTCGAGCTTTTGGATGAAGTGGCAATGCCAGTGCAGGCGGCTCATGAAGGCGGTGAGCCCCTTGCGCTGCCATTCGGCTCCAGGCTCGGTGCTGGATTTGAGTTGCTGCTGGCGGCGCTGGGTGGCCTGCACTACCTCGCGCATGCCCAGGCAACCCAGGGCCAGATAAGGCGACAGGCGCGAGCAGGCACTAGGCGCGGTCAGCGGCGACGAGATGCCGCCCCGATAGCCCTGGCTGCGCTCTGCCAAAAATTCTTGCAACACGCACAGGCCTTGTTGGCGGCCTCCGCGCTGGCGCTGGGGTGGGTCGTGCTCAGCCAAGCCCAGCGCGGCCCCGCTGGGCCAGGGCTGTGCGGGCCACGGCAGCGTGCGGCTTTGCAGTGCACCAGCTGCGGGGGCAGGCACCACGGGCGAATGCATGAAGGCTTGCCAGTGCTGGTGCCACTCGTCGCGCGAGCGCAGGCGGCGCACCACGCCGTGCTGGGGCCATTCGCGCCAGGCTACGCCCTGCGTGCGGCACCAACGTCCCACGGCCTGGTCGCGGGCGTAGGTGTGGGCGTTGCCCGTTTCCTCATGGGCCACCAGGGTGTGGAAGGGAGCCAGCGCGTGCAGGCGGGCCAGCATGTCCACCACCTCGCCCACGGCCACCTGCCGCGTGGCGCCGCGTCGCTGCAGGGCCTGGGCCAGGTCGTGCAAGCTTTCTTGCACAAAGTGGTAATGCTGCAGGGCCGCATCGGGCTGCGCCCACAGGCTGGGCTCAATCACATACAGACACAGCACCGTGCCCTGGTTTGCAGCGTATTGCAGCGGGGCGTGGTCGTGCACACGCAAGTCGCGTTTGAACCAGACGACGGTGTAGCTCATGCCCTGCTCTGCCCTGCGCCGCTCTGGCCCCGTCAGCCCGCGATCAGCCCGCCACGGCGCGGGCCAGCGACTGGCCGCTGAGCCATGCGCCCTCGACCTTGCCGCCGCTGATCCAGTCGCCGCACATGCCCAGCTGCGCATCAGCATCCCACCAGTAGCCCAGCGTGAGGGCGGGCTCGGTGTCGGCATAGCGCCAGCGGTGGGCCGTGGCTTGCACCTGCGCGGGTGCGGGGCCACCCAGCGCCTGGAAGGCGGCGAGCAAGGTGGTGGTCACGCTGTCGGCGGTGTCTTCAATGTGGGCATCGCTCCACTCAGGGCTGGCGTGCAACAGCCAGGTTTCGGTGCCTGCAGGGGCTGTGCGGCCGGGCTTGCTGCTGTCGCGCGCCACCCAGCGCAGCGGGCCGGTGTTGATAAAGGCACCGTCCCACGCCAAGGCCACCGGTGCGGGGCAACGCACCATCACCGCCCAGCTACCGCGCATGCGTGCGCTGGTGGCCACGGCGGCGCCTGTGGCACCCACAGGTTGCAGCAGGGGCACGGCTTGCGGGGCGGGCACGGCCAGCAGCACGGCGCTGTAGCGCTGCGCGTGCAGGCCGTGTTCGGCCGAGGTGATGGCCCAGCCATCGGCATGGCGCTCCAGCTTTTCTACCGTGGTTTGCCACTGCTCAAGGGCCCTATCGCCCGCCTGCTGCAGGCTTTGCACCAGCCAGCCCGCAGGCGATGTCATGCGCGGGGTGCCCACAAAGCGCTCCAGCGGGGTGGCGGGCGTGGTCCACGCGGTGCCGTCAAAGCTGGCAAGGCGTGCGTCCCACAGGGCGGCCACACCGGCCTGCTGCCAGCGGGCGACTTCAGCGCGGAACTGCGGATCGCGCGCGGTGAAGTACTGCGCGCCGTGGTCGCACTGCCAGGGGCCTGCGGCGTCTTCGGCGCGGCGCGTGCTCATGCGGCCCGAGGGACCGCGGCTCTTGTCGAACACATGCACCGCGTGCCCTGCCTGCAGCAGGGCCTGTGCGCAAGACAGGCCCGCCAGGCCTGCACCGATGACAGCGATAGGGAGTGTTTTGTTGGATGCGCTCATGGCTGCGGATCGGTGCGGTCGTGGGTCACCCAGATGAGGGCCTGCGTGTCGATGCCCAGTGCCTGGGCGCGGGCGATGAGCTGCTCGCGAACGGCAGGGGCCAACTGCTTGGTGCGCGACAGAATCCAGCAGTAACTGCGGTCTGGCCCCACCACCAGCGCCCATTGGTAGTCGGCATCGAGCGCGGCCACGTGGTAGCCGCCGTAGAACGGGCCAAAGAACGAGACCTTGAGCGACGCCGTGTTGGTATCGCCGGTGAACTTGGCCTTGCCTTCGGCCTGGCGCCAGTCGTTTTTAGCGGTGTCAAAACCCCGGTTGAGCACACGCACGCTGCCGTCGCTCTGGCGCTGGTAGGTGGCAGACACATCGGTCATGCCACGTTCAAAAGAGTGGTCAAGCCGGGCCACCTCGTACCAGCGCCCCTCGTACCGCGCCAGGTCAAATGGCGTGACGGGGGTGATGCCGGAGGGCGGAGTGGTGGAGGAGCAACCGACCAACGCGAGCACCAGAGCTGTGGACACCAGCAGCACGGAACGGCGCACCCAAGGGAATAACAAGGACATAAATTACCAATCAGTCACAAAACAAACCGAATGGTAAACCACTCCACCCACGTCAGGGTGCGGGCCTGTGAGTTGCCGTGCCGAGGCACCCGCTCCACGCCCCGTAAACTCGCACCATGACCCTTCAAATCACTGTGTATTCCAAGTCCGCCTGCCCGCAGTGCGAGTCGGCCAAGATGCTCCTCAAATCCCGTTCGCTGCCCTACGAAGAAATCAAGATCGATGACGAGGCCGAGCGCCTAGCGTTTTATGCCAAGTGCGGCCCCTCGGTGCGGCAGATGCCGCAGATTTTCATCAACGACCAGCGTGTGGGTGGGCTGGCTGGCCTGCAAGCTGCGCTGACACAACTGGGCCTCTGACGGCCCGGGCAAGCCCCTGGCAGCACCTGCAGCGTGGCGGCTGCGGTGCTGGCACTGGCTGTGGGCCAGCTCCCCTCATGTGCCCTATGCCTTTGAACAGGTTCTTCAGCGGCATGGAGACAGCCCAACAACTCCGAGACCGTCCTACATTCCGCCAGGCCGGCCCATGCTGCAATAGCGCTCGGGCCACGGAGGCGGGCGATAGCCGCCGCGTGATCGATCTTCACCCCACACACCAAGGATGCACCCATGGAAACCGGTATTCACACCATGTCCGACCTGTTTGACCAACTGGGACTGCCGTCCGACGAGGCGTCGATGACCACGTTCATCGCAACGCACCGCACGACGGCTGTCAATTTCACGCTGCCGGACGTGGCAGTGTGGTCGCCCGCCCAGGCCAAGTTCTTGCGCGAAGCGATTGCGGCGGATGCCGACTGGGCCATCCCTGCCGAGCAGCTGAGCCAGGCCTTGGGCTGCGGGCCCGGCGTGCCACGCTGACGGCCTCAGCGCGGGCGGGTCTGCGGACGGGCAAACGGGCTATTGCCCGCCTTGCGCACTGGCCAAAAACCCGTCCACCAGCGCGTAGTGCTCCGGCACATTGAGCGCTGGGGCATGGCCGCAGCCGGCCACCTCCACCACCTGCGCCTGGCCACGTGATCCCGGGCCCCGGGTCAACATTTCGGCCGTGACGTCTGGCAGCACCAAGTCGGACTCGGCCCCGCGCAGGCACAACACGGGAATGTTGAGCGCGTCGTAATGATCCCAGATCAGGTAGTCGTTGGTGTGGTGGGTGAACTGCTGCACCATGGCGGGGTCGTAATGCGGCGTGACACGGCCGTCTGGCAGGCGGCGGGTGCTGCTCTCGGTGAGCAGGCGCCACTGCTCATCGCTGAGCCAGCCGTACGGCTTGTATACCTGCCGAAAGAACGCCTCCAGCTCCTTCACCGTGTCGAACGCAGGCGGATGGCCTGCATAGGCCTTGATGCGCTCCAGCGCCGCATCCGCCAGGCGCGGGGCGTTGTCGTTGAGCAGCAGGCTCTGGATGCGGCCCTTGAGCTGCGACTCGAACAATCCCGATGCGCACACCGTACCGATGGCCCCGCCCATCGATGTGCCCACCCAGTGCGCCTTCTCGATGCCCAGCTGGTCAAAGAGGTCGGCCGCGATGCGTGCGTAGAACGACAGGCGGTACTCGTCCTGCGGCGCACGCGCCCACTGGCTCAGGCCCCGTCCCAATGTGTCGGGACAGATCACGCGGTAGCGCGATGCCAGGTGGGCGGCCAGCGGGTCCATGTCGCGGCCGGTGCGCGCCAGGCCATGCCACGCGATCACCACCGGGGCATCCGGCGCGCCCCATTCCATGTAATGGATTTCATAGCCAGCGCAGGTGGCGTAGCGCGATAACGGAGTCATGGTGGGCAACCTTGTGAGTCGGTGGATAGATGCAGGCTGCGGACAAAACAACCTGTGGACGGGTAGCGGCTCACAAAACTCAGCGAAGCGGTCCTGGCTAGGCGTTGCGTTGCAGACAGTACTGAAAGTACGGCAAGACGCAACAACGACGCCAGGAGAGTTTTTTGAGCCGCGCTCATTTCATGAGGCGGCCGTTGCTGCCGATGACAGTGACCTCGACATAGCGCGAGCCGATGCGGTTGGTGGGCGAATAGCCCAGCGTGATGCCGCCGAGGTCATAGCTTTGCAATGACTCCAGCGCCTTGACAACCTTGGCGCGGGTGGGCGCCGGCCCGGCGCGGCGCAGGGCCTCGACCAACACCTTGGCACCGAGGAACTGCTCGAAGCTGGTGTAGTTGACCTCGGCATCGGGCGCGTACTTTTTCAGCAGCGTCTGGTACTCGCGCACCACGGGCAGTTGCGGCCGGTAGGGGTAGGGCACCACCTGGCTGATGCCCAGGCCGTGCGCGTTCTTGAGGCCCGCGAGCTTGACCAGCTCCGTCGGGTCCACCACCGAGATGTTGTACAGCTGCGCTCCGCCGCCCTGCTCGCGGTAGCGCTGGATGAAGGCTGCCGCAGGCTTGTTCACCGCAATCATGATGACCGCGTGTACATCGGCGGCCTTGATGGCCTTGACGGCGTCGTCCACCTTGTCGGTATTGCGCTCGTAGCCCGCAGACACCACGAGCTTGAGGCCACGCTTGGCCAGCGCCGCCTCCACCCCCGCCAAGCCCGCCTTGCCGAAGCCGTCGTCCTGGTACATCACGGCCACACGATTCATGCCCAGCGTGGTGAGCTGCTGCACCATGTGCTCCGTTTCGTCGGCATAACCGGCACGCACATGAAAGATCCACGGGTTGAACGGGTTGCGCAGCGACTCGCCCCCCGTGTACGGCGCCACCAGTGCGGCGCCGCCCTGCTCCAGCACGCCATCGGCCAGCAGCTGGGTGATGTTGGCCGTGCCCGCGAAGCCGTACAGGGCCACCACTTCGGGCTTGGCCAGCAGCTCGCGGGTGCGGGTCACCGTGTCTGCGACCTTGTAGCCATCGTCGGCCACCGCCTGGCGAATGCTGGCGCCGTGCACGCCGCCTTGTGCGTTGACCCAGTCAAAGTAAATCTTGCCGCCCAGCACCATCTGCGCGCCGGTGCTGGCCAGCACGCCCGACAGCGGGGCCACCTGCCCCACTACCACCTCAGCGGCCCGCGCGGGGGCCAACGCCCCCACGGCCAGCACCAACGCCAGCGGCCCACCCCACCGCAGGGTGGCCGACATGCGGCGTACCCAACTCTTCACAGTGTTCATTGCTTCCGTCCTTGTGATGACTGCGCCTGGAATGGCCCGGGGCATGCACCTGCAGTGCACGGCTCCCGGGCTTCCACAGACGTCGTTCAGCGCCCTGGTCAGTCAGGGATGGAGATGGCGCCCGCCGTGATGGCAATGGCGTTGGCGGCAGCGGGTGTGGTGGCCAGCGGCGGCACGTTGGCGGCGGTAATGGCCGGGGCGCTGCCCGGTGTGCCGCCACGTGGCACCGTGCGAACCACCTGGCTGGCGGGCAGCGCCTTGCCGTGGGCGAGGTGGTCGTACACGGCGTCGAGTGCGTGGTTCAGGTACACGTGCAGCGGCACGTAGCGGCTGTCATAACCCGGCAGCACGGTGGGCAGGCCGATGAAGCTGTCGAAGTGCTGGGCGTTGGCCACTTCTACATAGCTGAGCTTGCTGGCAGCGCCTTCGACCTTCTTGTTCAGTGCGGCGTAGGGGCGCGAGGTGTGGCTGACGGGCAGCAACGCATCCGCACGGCCATGCACGATGACGGCAGGCTTGCCACGCAGGTTGCCGTTGCGGCGGGTTTCGTCTACACCGGCCTGCAGCTTCTTGGCGGCGGCATCGTTGCCGGTGACGAGGTTGCGCAGGCACAGCGCACCGCTCAGGTTCCAGTCGGCCACGCCCGCGTCCGACACCGACAGGAAGTCGCGTGCCGGGCCCAGCTTGCCCAGGTTGTTGACCAGGTTGATACCGCCCGATGGGGGCACGCCATTGCCCGTGGCAAACATGCCAGCGAGCGCTGCGGGGGCCAGTGTTGTCACCGCGCCTGTAGCCGCCGTGGCCGCGTAGCTGAAGCCGCACAGGTGGTCCTTGACGCTGGCGCGCGACAGGCTGTTGGCGAAGGTGACGGCGACCGCCGGAGCAACTTCAAACGCAGCCAGCGACGCATGCAAGTCGTTGGACTCCGGCTCCCAGCCGTAGGCGCGCAGCTTTTGCAAAGCCTCCTCGGCCTGCGTGGCCGTGGTGGAGGCCGTGAGCAGGCCTGCCGCCTTGAGCGAGGCACAGCGATTGGGCGCAATCGGCAGGGCCGCACTGCCAAAGCCGGCGGCAAAAGCGGCGGCGTAAGGGCTGGTGCTGACCGATGGCGCCAGCGATGCGCAGGCCTGGTACAGGTTGGCGTAGGTCGTGAAGTCCACCAGCGTCTTGCCGGTGACGGCCACCTCAGCACTGCCACGGCGCACGGTGACACCGGGGTTGGCAGGCATCTCGATGGCAGGCTCGGACACGGCCACGCCGCTGATCAGGCCCTGCGTGTCCAGCTCGGCCGCAGCAATCGCTGAACCGCCACCGTTGGAGATGCTGGATGCAATCACGATGGTGTTGGCCGGGGTCAGCGTCTTGAGGCGCTGGCCCGCTGCATCGGTGGCGCCATAACGTTGGTTGAGCACGTAGTAGCCAAACTCCACCGCCTGTAGGGTGGTGGTGCCCCAATCCTTTTCAGAGTTCTGGCCCGAGTGCGCGTGCTTGAAGGCAAAGCGATTGGGCGTGGCGGTGTTGAAGGCGGCCAGCTCGGTAGCCGTGAGGCCCGCGTTGAAGGCTGCCGCCTTGCCCGCTGCCGTGGCCGTGGTGCGCGTGCCGTCCATCAGCGGTACGGTGTCGTTTTGCAGGTCGTGCGGTGCACCACCCGTGCCCTTGTCAGAGTACGCCACAGCGCAGCCCTTCTTCAGGCCCCACTCGCCGGTGGAGATGCCGCCGTACACACCGCGCGAGCCCGATGCCGTCGCGGTGATCATGCAGGGCTTCTTGGGGTCGAAGCTGGCAGGCACCTGCACCATGAGGGTGACGTTCTTGCGGCCCGTGCCGTCGTCGGCAAATGCAATGTATTCGGTGCCCGCCACCTTGCCTTCGCCGGTGGTGACCTTGCCCTGCGCGTCCACATTGGGGCCATAGAGCGTGCCGTAGCCGCCAGCCGCCGTCATGTCGAGCATGGCGCGGTAGTTGGTGTGGATGGCCGTGCGGCGCAGCTCGGCTGCGGTGGGCTTGAGCGGGTCGGCATAGGCCGGTGGTACGGCAGCCGCCAGCCCCGTGGCGCCCAGGCCAGCCGTCAGCAGATCGTTGCTGGTGCCGTCGTACGTGGCCTCGCTGATGGCTCCCAGGTAGGCGGGCTTGGTGTTGAGTGCGGCGCTATCGCCGTCACTGCCGCCGCAGGCAGCCAACACCGCAGCGGCGAGCACTGCGGGCAGGAACGGACGGGAAAGGGGACGAGAAACGGGACGGAAACGGGGGATCTTGATGCTCATCTTCATGTGCTTGTCTCCTGGAGTTTTTTCTTTGCGTCTTTGTTGCACAGCTCACCCACACACCCAGGCCACGCCAGTCACCCGGCGCGGCCGGGCCAGTCACCCCACCTTGCGCGCAGCTGCCGCGCGCAGGCGCCCCACCACACCGGTGGGGAAGTAGTAAACGGACAGAACAAACAGCACGCCCAGCCACAGCAGCCAGCGGTCGGGCGACAGCAGCGCAGACAGCCAGGGCAGGCCTGAGGCGGCCTCGCTGCCCAGGCGCAGCAGATCCTGCAGGTAGCTTTGCGCCACCAGGAAGAGAACGGCGCCAATGGCCGAGCCGTAGATCGTGCCCATGCCGCCGATCACCACGATCAGCAGGCAGTCCATCATGATTTCGAAGCTCAGGGACGTATCCGGCCCGTTGTAGCGCAGCCAGAGCGCCAGCATGGCACCCGCCATGGTGGCAAACAGTGCCGACAGCACGCTGGACGTGGTGCGGTACACCACCACGCGGTAGCCAATGGCCTCGGCGCGGAACTCGTTCTCGCGGATGGCCTGCAGCACGCGGCCGAAGGGCGAGTTGACGATGCGCAGCAGCGCCAGCACCAGCGCCACGGCCGTGACGAAGAGCAGGTAATAGCAGATCAGCCGCCCATCAATGCTCACGCCCAGGAAGGGGTCGTCAAACGGCTCGAAGCTGGGCGACAGGAACTCGGGCACCTTGAAGGTCAGGCCGTCTTCGCCGCCGGTGATGTCCGACAGTTGCGAGGCCAGCGTCTGGAATGCAGCCGCCACGGCCAGCGTGATCATGGCAAAGAAGATGGCCCGCACGCGCAGCGAGAACAGCCCCACCGCCAGCGACAGCAGCAGCGAGAGCACGAGCGCGCCTGCCAGCCCCACCAGCAGCGCCGACCACGTGGGCCCCATGCGGGTAGTGGCCACGGCAATGCCATAGGCTCCAATGCCAAAGAACATGGTGTGCGCAAAGCTCACGATGCCGGTGTAGCCCAAGAGCAGATCGAAGCTGGCGACCAGCACCACAAAGATCAGCACCTTGGCTGCCACGGACAGCGCCTTGACGCCCGGGAAGAGGAACGGCGCGAACGCCAGGCCCACAAAGATGGCCACCAGAATCACCGCCAGCACCTTGCTGCGCGGATAGTCGCCAGAGAGAAGTCGGTTCAGCATGTCAGTCGGCTCCTCATCAGCGGTTGGCCACGGGATAGACGCCCTGCGGACGCCACAAGAGAATGGCCACCATCAACGCGATGTTGGAGAACAGCGCCACCTTGGGCACCAGGAAGCCGGTGTAGTTGGCCATCAGCCCCACCAGCAGCGCACCGATGAGCGCGCCGCCGGTGCTGCCCAGGCCGCCGATGATGATCACGATGAAGATCAGCACATTGACCTGTGCGCCCATCTGGGGCACCACGTTCTGCTGGTACAGACCCCACATCACGCCGCCCAGGCCCGCCAGGGCCGAGCCCACCACGAACACGCCCACAAACAGGCGGCGGATGCGATAGCCCAGGCTTTCGACCATCTCGCGGTCTTGCACACCCGCGCGGATCAGCAGGCCGACCTTGGTGCGCGACAGCGTCCAGGCCAGCACACCAAACACCAGCAGGCCCACGGCCACCGCCACCAGGCGGTATTTTTCAATCGCGGCATCACCCACCAGCAGCGAGCCGCGCATGCCCTCGGGCAGCGGCAGCGGGATCTGCGCAGGCCCCCAGATGACCTTGATGAGTTCTTCACCAATGATCATGCCACCCATGGTGATGAGGATCTGCTTCAGGTGCTGACCGTACACGGGCCGCACGATGAAGCGCTCGAACGCGAGGCCCACGGCGCCTGCTACGGCCATCGCTACCACCATGGCCGGCAGCACAGCCATCAGGTTGCGCCACAGCTCGGCGCTCTGGGTGTAGTCGCCCATGGCGCCCAGCACACTGGTGGCCACAAAGGCGCCCAGTGCAATGAACACGCCATGGCCGAAGTTCAGCACGTCCATCAGGCCAAACACCAGCGTGAGGCCCGAGGCGATGATGAAGATGATCATGCCCATGGCCAGCCCCGCCACCGTGAGCGTGAGCCAGGTACTGGGCGAGCCGATGAAGGGCAGCACCAGCAGCGCCAGCGCCGGCACCAGCGCCAGCGGCTTCCAGTCGAAATCGCGGGTGATGCTCATGCCCGACCTCCAGCAGCTACTGCCGCACCACGCACATCAGCTACATATTTGATAGCGTCCACGGCAATAGATACCTGCGCTACCGCCCGAAAACACCTGAAATTGCTCATACGACTCATAGCGCCAACCCCAGCAGCGAGCGCTGCAGTTCTTCGTCTTGCGCCAGCGCGGCCATGCTGCCCGCATGCACCACCTGGCCGTTGTCCATCACGGCCACGGTGTCACCCAGCCGCTTGGCAAAGTTGATGTTCTGCTCGACGAGCAGGATGGTCACGCCGCTCTTCTTGAGCTGGTCGAACGCATCGATCATGTTGTTGATGATGGCGGGCGCGAGGCCCTTACTGGGTTCATCGACGATGAGCAGATCGCGCGGCTCGACGATGGCGCGGCTCACGGCCACCATCTGCTTCTGGCCGCCGCTGAGCTTGCCGGCGGGGTGGTTCCAGAACTTCTCCACGGCGGGGAAGAGCTTGAAGATCCACTGCAGCCGCGCCTCGTCCATCTGCGCAGCGTTGCGCGCACTGCGCGCGGCCAGCAGCATGTTTTCCTTCACCGTGAGGTCGGCAAAGATGCCCATGTTCTCGGGCACATAGGCGATGTTCATGCCCGCAATGGCGGGAGTGTTCATCGCCGTGATGTCTTTGCCGCCAAAGTGGATGGAGCCCTTCGACGCATGCCACAGGCCCATGATGGTGCGCAGCGTGGTCGTCTTGCCCGCACCATTGCGGCCCAGCAGCATGGTGAGCTGCCCCTTGGGCACAGCCAGGTTCACGCCGTGCAGGATGTGGTACGCGCCGATGTGCGTGTGCACGCCCCTGAGTTCGAGCAGGTTGGTCGTTGGTGTCGTGCTCATGCGGCCTCCTTCTCTGCGTCCTTGGAGACGCCCAGGTAAGCCTCTTGCACCACGGGCGATGCAATCACCTCGGCCGGTGGGCCATCGGCCACCAGCGTGCCATTGGTCAGCACGATGATGCGGTCGGCCAGCTCGCGCACCACGTCCATCTTGTGCTCCACCAGCAGGATGATCTTGGTCTTGTCCTTCTTCAGCTCGCGGATCAGGTTCAGGATCACGGGCGCCTCGTCATGGCTCATGCCGGCCGTGGGTTCGTCGAACATGTAGACCTGCGGCTCCAGCGCCATCAGCAGTGCCACTTCGAGCTTGCGCTGGTCGCCGTGCGGCAGGCTGGCCACGGGCGTGTCAGCCCGGTCGGTCATGGCCACGGCCTGCAGGATCACGCGGGCGCGTTGGGTCAGCGCGCTGTGGTCGCTCCAGATGCTCCACAGGTTCATGCCCCGGCGGTGCTTGCCCTCTTGCGTGGCCTGCACGGCCAGGCGCACGTTCTCCAGCACGCTGAGGTTAGGGAACAGGTTGGTGAGCTGGAACGCCCGGCCCAGGCCCGCATGCGTACGTGCCGAGACGGACTGGCCCGTGAGGTCCTGCCCGCCCAGCATCACGCTGCCGCTGGTGGCCTTGAGTTGCCCCGAGATGAGGTTGAAGTAGGTGGTCTTGCCCGCGCCATTGGGGCCCACGATGGCGGTCAGGGTGCCGGGCTCGAAAGAGCAGGTCACGCCGTTGACCGCCACGTGGCCGCCGAAGCGGATGGTCAAGTCCTTGGTGGCCAAGGTGCTCATGGGTGGGGGTTCACTTTCACGGTCTGAGTCAATCGATGGAATGGGTGGGGCGCCCTGCCCTGCGGCAGCGCGCCCCGGCACTTTAAGGACAAGTGCCGATCACGTAGTAGTTGGTGCTGGTCTGCTTCAGGGTGTTGGTCACAAACACGTTCCACAGGCCCATGTTTTGGTTGGAGCCCAGCGCATAGGTGTAGCCCCCGGCGGCGTACGCGCGCCCGGCCAGGGTGTGTGCATAGTTGCTGGCCGTGGTGCAGGTGGCCGTGCCACCGCCCGATGCGGCCAGCGTGGTGCCCGAAGCCGCGGCCGATGTGGCGCCTTCGGCCCCGTTGGCATCGGCAGCGCGCACTGTCCAGCTGTAGGTGGTGGAGGCAGCCAGGCCGGTGTCGGTGTAACTGGTGGCGGTGACAGGCAGCGCGTTGACCTTATTGGCGTTGCGGTACACGTTGTAGCTGGCCGCACCGGTGACGGCGGCCCAGCCGATGGCCATGCTGTTGGCCGTGGCGCCCGAAGTGCTCACGCCCGTGGGGGCAGGCAGGGCCACAGGGTCGGGGGGCGTGGTACCGCCCGTGCCGCTGGAGATGCGGTCCACCATGGCCTTGATGGCCGCCATTTGCGGGCCGGACTTCTTGGAGTAGTTGGCGCTGTCATAGCCCCACCAGTCCCAGCAGCTGTTGGTGGCTGCGGTGCTGGTCTGCGGGTACAGCATCACGATGTTGTTGGTGTCGGCCCAGCGGTTGTAGCCAGTGTTGCGCACGTACTGCTGCTGCACATCGCTGATGTTCTGCTTGCAGCCATGCAGCACCACGTGCAGCTTGCAGGTGGCCGTGCCGCCCGCCTGGCAGGCCTGGGGCACATAGGCCCAGCCCGTGGTGGCCATGCCGTGGTTGGTGATGAATTCGCTCTGGTTGAACTCGATGTAATTGCCGGTGGGCAGGGTGGCGTTGTTGCG
>JADHED010000264.1_pt1 | contig 70383 bp, 54 predicted proteins | sample 8952041 | NCBI WGS metagenome assembly JADHED01 (sample SAMN16124423, study PRJNA663239) | bioreactor sludge metagenome | isolation source: sludge (control) | place: India:Bengaluru | collected 2018-09-08 | reverse complement strand
ATCGGCCACTTCCTGGGCGAGCGCGTCGTGCGCAAGCTGGTGCGCTGCGAGAGCTTCGAGAAATACAACCAGATGGTCCAGTACAAAGGGGTGCTGGTCATCTTCGTCTTTTTCCTGATCCCCGGCTTCCCGAAGGACTACCTCTGCATGTTCCTCGGGCTGACGACGCTGCCGGGGCGGGTCTTCTTCGTCGTCTCCACCATCGGGCGGTTGCCCGGCACCCTGGCGCTGAGCCTTCAGGGGGCCTCGATCTTCGAGAAGGACTACATGTTCTTCGTCATCGTGACGGCGCTGACGCTGCTCTTCGCGTTCGCCGCCTGGCTGCTGCGCGACCGGCTGTATCGCTGGATGAACCGGCTGAAGAAGAAGAGCACCTGCGACATGGTGCCGTGAGCGCCGGGCCTCGGGCTTTCGATCCGCGATACCGTATGCTATAGATCCCGCAGCGCCCCCTGGAGCCAGCCGCCGCACGCGGCCGAACCGACCGAAGGAGGCCCCTTTTGGCATTCTGGCTGTACCGCGAAGAGCTGAGCCTGGCCGACAAGCTGCGGCGCTCCTACTACGAGCTGCTGCGGGACGACCTCGACCAGTTCCTCATCCAATACGCCCTCATCGACTCCTACAACAACTTCCTCAGCCGTGGCCTCGCCTACCCCTTCGTCGAGAAACGCGAGCTCAAGCCCCGCGGCCGCATCCCGGAGCAGGAGTACGAGCTGCACAACACCTTTCTGGTGCTCTTCGTCGAGGATGCGATCCCGGCCGTGCACAAGAAGTACATCCGTTTCTTCGACGAGAACCGGGCGACCAAGGTGAACCTCATGCGCTCGGACGTCGTGGCCGCGCTCGGCCGGCACGACCGCCAGGCGCGCTACTTGGAATCGATCCACTTCCGCAACTTCATCCGCGGCCTGCTGCCGGTGGACTACGCGGTGTTGATCCAGCGGGACCCGCTCGGCGTCAGCCGCAACCGCTACCACCTCTCCCACTACCACGTGCGCATCGACTGGCCGATCAGCGAGGCGGCCGAGGACCTCGGGCGGTCGCTGCGCTACATCTCCAAGGAGCTCTACGAAAAGGGCGAGGAGTACGCCGAGGACCTGCAGCGCAAGTTCTTCGAGTACTACAATCAGCCCTTCATCGCGGGGGGGCGGCGCACGGCGGGGATCGTGGCGGCGCAGTACCTGCGGCGCATCGGCGGCATCAGCACCGTTTACGTGAGCAGCAGCGCGGCGCGGGCGCTGATCCGTGTCTGCGAGCGCGGGGTCTCCAAGCTCGTGCTGATGAAGTTCCAAAAAGAGGATTTGGAACGGATCGCGGCGGAAACCGGGCTCTCGGCCCACAAGGTCAAGAAGTATTACGTGATCGCGCGGGAGGGGCGGGAGCGCGTCTGCACCGTGCAGGCCACCTACGCGCTCACCTCGCACGCGCGGCCGCCGGAAGACGGGAAGCTGCGCGACCTCAAGCCCGACCTGAACTGGCTCACGGTCGGCGACCAGCACATCCTGCCCAAGCCGGGGGTCTGGAAGTACCCGCCGCTGCCGGTGAACGTCATCTACACCTGACGCGCGCCCTCCGGGGGCAGGGGGGACGACGGCCGACGGTCAACCGCAGGCAGGCGTGCACAGCGCCTCTTCGGAGACGAAACACTCCGCCACGTCTCCGTCCCAGCGGCCGGTGGCGCGGGTCATGCTCTCCAGCGGCTCCACGATTACCAGCGCGCAGGAGCGCCCGTCGAAGCGGCAGCCGTCCGCCTTCAGCCCGACCGCAACCCGGCCGCCGTCCTTGCGGACCATGACGGCCGAAATTTTCTCCTGGGGCCTCCCGTTTTCGGCACTGCGGCACAGCGTCTCGACCATCGCCATGGTGCGGGGGTCGAAAAAGCTCGCCAAGCAGGTGCCGTCGACCTCCTCCCCGCGGTAGCCACCCCACTCCGACAGGAAGCGGTTGCCGATCCGGATCCGCCCCCCCTCGACCAGGAACATGCCATCCCGCGAACGCTCGAGCGCCCGGCGCAGCGACCGCTGCAGCCTTGCGCCGAAATCGGGGCCTCCCGGTTGGGGGCGGGTGAGCTCGTTGAGCGTCGCCATGGCCTCAGGCCACCCCCTTGAACCCGGTGAACTGGTCGGCCTTGGGGTCCATGCTCAGGCCGTAGATGTCCTTGCCGGAGAACCGGAACTCGATGTGCGAGGGGTCGATGGTCCCGTTGGCCGCGGCGTTCTGTCGAACTTTGAAGTAGACCGTCGCCGTCATGTTGTCCTCATCCCAGGCGACCGATTCCGGGATCCCGCCGACCCGCACCTCGGTCGCGGGGATGCGCAGGCCGAAGTTGTAGGATTCCCCCGGTCCGGAGCCGGTCGCCCGCGAGATCTGCCAGTTGGCGACGTTTTCGATCGACGCCCGGTCCATCTTCTTGTCGAACTGGATCGTCATTGTGAGGGTGCGTGACGCCCCCGCGGGCGCCAGGTAGCTGTTCAGGGCGACGAGCGGCGTCCCTTTGCCCATCGAGAATTGAAACGAGCTGGTCGACATCCCGAAGAGCATCTTCGGCGGGTCCACCTTGTACATGTAGCGGCTGAGCGTGTCGGCCGGGTCGACCTGGTCGACGCTCTCGAGGTAGTCGACCATCTTCTGGGCGTTTTCCATGTCGCCCAGGTCTGCGTAGGCGTATCCCTTCTGGGCGTAGGCGTCGTAGAGCGCCGGGTCGCGTGCGATCGCCTCGTCGTATTGCTGAAGGGCGTCCTCGTGGTTCCCGTTTCGGCTGTAAGCCAGGCCCATGCCCAGGTAGCCGCCGGCCTGCTCCGGGCTGATGCGCTGGATTTCGGCGTACTGGGCCTCGGCGTCAGCGTAGCGGCCGAGCTCGATGTAGGCTTGGCCGAGCGAGTAGCGGTTGACCGTGTTGGGGTTCAACCGCACGGCCTCGGCGTACTGGGCGCGCGCGTCTTCGTATTTTTCCTGCGAAAAGTATAGGTTCCCCAGCTTGACTCTCAGGTCGTCGCGGTATCGATCGATCTCTATCGCCGTCTGGTACGCCTTGACGGCCTCCTCCGGCTGGTTCATCTGCAGGTACGACATCGCCATGTACTGCGCGGCGTCTGCGGCATAGAGCCCGTTGCGCCCGATGCCGACCGAGCGCTTGAACTCGTCCACGGCCCTCTCGTAATTTTTATTCATGAAGGCGTCGATGCCGCGCTGCAGGGCGGCATTCGCCATGGCCTCGAGTCCGTTGGTCCGGATCGAGCTGGCACCAAACAAGGTGTTTGCGACTGCCGCAACGAGTTCGCTGTTGTCCACGTCCGGGTGGCTCCTGCCGAATGAAATCCGTAGATCCCGCATATGAATATCGCCCCTTCCTCCGGAAAGTTTAGCCGTCAGCCCGTTTTCAGACCGTCAGACTTGCACCGCCCGTGGTTGAAGATTCAATGTCAGAGACTTGACTGTGTGCGAGGCAGCCGGGCGCATGATGCCTATAATACATTGAAACAATTAGATATGACATCTGCGCCCGCCGATGGCATGCATGTTGCTCTTTGAACTGAAAGTTAGAGTTTACAAGCGCCTTCTCGACGTTGCCTGTAATCGAGGAGGCGGAGCCATGTACGAGGTTCCATCTACCCCAGCCCCTTTCTGCCCAGACAACCAGACGCCGATGAAGACCATCCAGCATCTTTTCACCATCCAACAGGTCAGCGAGCGCTGCGGCGTGTCCAAGTCCACGCTGCGATTCTGGGAAAGAAGGTTTCGCGCCCACATATACCCGGATCGAAGCAAGGGGGGGCAGCGGCGATACACGGCTGCGGATGTGGCCATGGTCGGCCGGATCCAGCAGCTCAAGGCCGAGGGGTTGAGCCTGGACGAGATCGGCGCCCGGTTGTCGTCCGGACGGTTGGATGAGGCTTTTCCGGCCCGGCCGTCATTGGACCATCTCGCTCAGCGGATTGCCGGCCTCGTCCGGGAGGAAATTTACCAGTATCTGCAGCAAGCGGAACGAGCCGGAGCGGTGCGCGGCGCAGATCAGATGCCTCTGCACAACGTCGCTATCGACAGTGTGGCAGCGGTATGCCATCGGGATTGACGGAATGGACATTCTGCACCTGATCGTTGCGCGTGGAGGGTCGAAGGGGATCCCCGGCAAGAACCTCCGGCAATTATCGGGAATATCGCTAGTGGGGTTTAAAGCGATCGCGGCCCGGAAGAGTCGGCATTGCTCACGGCTGATCATATCGACCGACAGCCGAGCCATCCAGGAGGATGCGGCCCGCTACGGGGTCGAGGTCCCGTTCACACGCCCGGGCGAACTGGCAACCGACACGGCCGCCACCGAGGACGTGATCCTGCATGCGATCGATCACATCGAGCGGCATGAACACCGAAGCTATGATGCCATCATGCTGCTGGAGCCCTCCGCTCCGTTTGCGCGAGCAGTCGACCTGGATGCCGCCGTCGAGCTCATGCAGCGGAAGCAAGCGAACCTCGTGGTCGGAATAAAGGAGGTCACGGTCGCCTCAATATTCATCGGAGCAATGGATCCAGAATCCCGCATCACCAGCATCATCGATAAAGTCGCCATGCTGGAAAGCGTGCGACGGCAGGACCTGCCCCAGGAGGTCACCCTGAATGGCGCCCTTTACCTGATCCGGTGGGACTATTTCAAACGCCACCGCCACCGGTATCGCGATCGCTTGAACTCGTACGGTCTGACGATGCCGTGGAATTATTCGATCGAGTTGGATGAGCCGATGGACCTGGCTTTTGCGGAATTTCTCATCGAACGCGGGTACATCGATCTTTCGTTCTGGAGGTAGCGGATGGATATCACTCTGTCGGACTCCGGCACCGGTCAGCGGCTCTATCGGAAAGCGAAGTCGCTCATACCCGGGGGGACGCAGCTGCTGTCCAAGCGGCCGGAAAAATTCCTGCCGGAGTACTGGCCCGCGTATTACTCGAAAGCCGCCGGGGCACGCGTGTGGGACCTCGACGGGCACTGCTATGTCGATATGAGTTATTGCGGCATCGGGTCCACGGTACTCGGCTACGCAGACCCGGATGTCAATCGGGACGTCAAGCAGGCGATCGACCGCGGGTCCATGAGCACGTTGAACGCGCCTGAAGAGGTGGAACTCGCGGAGCTGTTCGTCGCGCTGCACCCCTGGGCCGACAGGGTGCGCTTCGCTCGCTGCGGCGGCGAAGCCATGGCCGTGGCCGTGCGGATCGCACGGGCCGCGACCGGCAGGGACATCATTGCATTCTGCGGTTACCACGGCTGGAATGACTGGTATCTCGCCGCGAATCTGATGGGGGCCGGCACCCTGAACGATCACCTTCTGCCGGGTCTCGAACCGGCCGGAGTGCCCCATGGGCTGGCGGGCACCGCGCTGCCCTTCCACTACAACCGAACGGATGAGCTCGAGGAGATCGTCGACCGGTGCGGGTCGAAGGTGGCGGCGATCGTCATGGAGCCAATGCGAGGGCAGCTCCCCAAGGATGGTTTTCTCGAAACGGTCCGCGCGATCTCGGATCGAATCGGGGCGGTCCTGGTATTCGATGAAGTGACCAGCGGCTTTCGTGTCGCAGCCGGCGGGGTTCACCTCGCCCTCAAGGTCATTCCGGATGTGGCCGTTTTCGCCAAGGCGATCGGCAACGGCTACCCGATGGCCGCGGTCATCGGGCGCCAAGAGGTCATGCAGGCCGCTCAACGCAGCTTCATCAGCAGCACCTACTGGACCGAGCGCGTCGGTCCGGTTGCCGCGCTGGCCACCATCCGCAAATTCCGGCGTTTGAACGTCGCGGACCACCTGGTCCGGATCGGCGCAGAGGTAAAAGCGGCGTGGATCGACGCCGCAGCCGCGTGCGGGCTGCCCATCCGGGTCAGCGGCCTCGACCCTCTTGCGCATTTCGAGATCGAACACCCGGATGCCCAGTCCGCCAAGACCCTTTACACCCAGGAGATGCTGCAGCGCGGCTTCCTCGCCAACACTGCATTCTACGCCATGATGGCCCACACGCACGAGGATGTGCAGGCGTACGGCCGGGCCGCGGCGGAGGTGTTTCCGCTGATCCAGGATGCCTTGCAGAAGGAGGATGTTCGCTCGCGGCTGAAAGGGCCCGTGTCCCATCCCGGGTTTTCGCGATTGACATGAACCGCCGTCAGAACACTCAAGGCACGGGCGGTCCCTTCCGCCTGGACGGCCGCCTGGCCCTGGTCGTCGGCGGAGGCGGCAACATCGGGCGCTGCATCTGCAGAGGGCTGGCGGATCAGGGTGCCGACCTGGTCATCGCCGACATGAACCGGGACGCATGCGATGCGGTGATGCGCGAGTTGAGCTCCGCAGGCGCCGCTCGCCATCGGGTCGTAAGCGCGGACTGCACAGCGCTATCCGGCCTTCGATCGGTCATGCGCGCCTGCGACCGGCTCGGCCCCATCTCGATTCTCGTCCACTGCATGGGGCTGCTCAGCTCCGTCCCCATTCCCGGGTATGCGGTCCCCTTCGAGAAGCAATCGCTCGTCGCATGGGATTCGGCGTTGAAGGTGAATCTGACGAGCGCCTTTCTCCTGGCGCAGCAGGTCCATCGACGGTTGAGCCGAGAAGGATCGGCATCGGTCATTTTCCTTTCATCGATTTACGGATCCCTGGGGCCCGACTGGTCCCTGTACGAGGGAACCGCCATGGGCAACCCGCTGGCGTACGGCGCGTCCAAGGGCGGTCTGCAGCAGCTGATGCGGTATCTGGCCACCCTGTGGTCACCGGACATTCGGGTGAACTGCGTCTCGCCGGGCGGCATCCGCAGGGGGCAGGACGACGCCTTCGTTTACAGTTACGAGAAACGCACCCCCTTGCGCCGCATGGCGCAGCCGGAGGATGTCGCCGGTCCGGTGCTGTTTCTGGCCTCGGATGCGGCACGCTACATCACCGGTCAGAACATCTTGGTGGACGGCGGGTGGTCCGCGTGGTGATGCCGTTTAGGAGGGCATTGCGATGACGATACGAATCATTGCCGAAATCGGAGTCAATCACAACGGCGACATGGAAGTTGCCAAGGAGATGGTTACGGCCGCGAAAGCCTGCGGCGCGGACATCGTCAAGTTCCAGACGTTTGCCGCGGACCGACTGGCATCGGTGGAAACGCCGAAGGTGCCTTATCAGCTGCGGACCAGCGATCCGGCCGAGTCGCACCACGCCATGCTGAAGAAGCTCGAACTCCCGAGGGCCGCGCACCCGGGGCTCAAGGCCTTCTGCGACCGCCTGGAAATCGAATTCTGTTCGACCCCGTACAGCTGCGAGGATGCGGAGTTTTTAGATGCACTCGGCGTCGCCCGTTTCAAGGTGGCCAGCGCAGACATCGTCGACCGGACGCTGCACGAATTTCTCGCCCGGACCGGGAAGGAATGCCTTCTGGCCGTCGGGATGGCAGACCTCGAGGAGATCGCGGACACGCTGGAGGTGTACACGCGGCACCATGCCATGGAGAAGGTGGTTCTGCTGCACTGCGTTTCCGCGTACCCGGCTGCCCCGGCGGAAGTGAACCTGCGAGTCATGGAGACGCTGAGAACACGGTTCGGGTGCCGTGTCGGGTTCTCCGACCACACGTCCGGCGTCGAATGCGCGATTGCCGCTGTTGCTCTGGGCGCGTGCGTCATCGAGAAACATTTCACGCTCGACAGGCATCGCCCCGGCCCAGATCATGCCGCCTCGTCCGCGCCCGAAGAGTTTACGGCACTCGTCGGTGCGGTGCGGACGGTCGAAAGCGCGCTGGGAGACGGGAACAAGCGATTGGCCGAGAGCGAACAGGCCATGCGTGCCGTTTCGCGAAAGCGCATTGTGGCTGCGCGGGACATCGACCCCGGTCGAGCCATGCAGCGGGAGGATTTCGCCTTTCGGCGGCCGGGAAGCGGGATCTCTCCAATGCGGTATCCGGAACTGTGCGGCCGATCGCTCAGGCGCCCTCTTCGGGCCGGGGCGCCGATCACATGGCAAGATGTGTGCGAGCGTGAACCCGTTTTCCCGGCGACGGGAGGTCGGTGAAGACATGTGCCGCCGCCGGCCTTCCGTGCTGTTCCTGGGGAAAAAACATGACGAGCACTGCCGCGTCGCCCTCGAGTTCTGCGGCGCGAATTGCGGCGCCGTGCACTCGTTCCTCGGAGAGTGGGGCGAGCCGCTGCCGGACCCGGTTCTCCGCTGGCAGGGGGACTACATCATCTCGTACCTGTCTCGCTGGATTCTCCCCCCGCGAGTGCTGGGAAACGCCAGGGTGGCCGCCATCAATTTCCATCCCGCCTCGCCCGACTACCCGGGTTTCGGGGGCAACAACTTCGCGCTGTACGAAGACGCCACGGAATTCGGAGTCACCTGCCATCACATGGCCCCGCGAGTGGACACCGGGCGCATCATTGCCGTGAAAACGTTCCCCGTACTCCCGACCGACACCGTCGAATCCCTTCAGGTAAGGACGTACGATCACCAGTTGTCGTTGTTCCACGAGATCATGCGCGGGATCCTGAACGGCGCGGAATTACCCATCGCGGACCGGAAATGGACGAGAACGCCGTTCACCAAGCGGCAGTTGGATGCGCTCGAGAAGATCGACTGCCGGATGAGCGGGGGGGAGGTGCGTCGCCGGGTTCGTGCGACCACTTTCGGGAAGTGGAGACCCCGGATCGACCTCCACGGGTTCGTGTTCGAGCTGTCCGACCGGGGGCGCACGGGAGCCGTATGAAACGCGTTCTGCATGCCGCCACGGCCCGACGTCGAGGCACCAAGGTGTTCGCAAGCACGCAAGCGCTGCCTGCGTCCGGCCCCCTGGCGGAACGCCTGAGGCAATGGGCCGATGCCGGCATCCGGAACATCGAACTGAGCCAGTATTCGCTTCAGGATGAAGAAGAACTTCTGCAAGCGGCCGCACAATTCCCGGGGGAGTTGTCCATCCATCATTTTTTCGGAGCGGGACGGGCGGATCTCGTTCTGAACCTCGCCTCAAAAGATGAACACCGGCGGTCGGAAACGCTGCGGCATTTTCGGCGGTGCATCGAGTGGTCGGCCCGGCTGCATGCGCCGTTCTTTTCACTGCATGCAGGGTACATCACCGACCCGGTCGGCCGCGACGCGCACGGCTTCGTCATGGCGGAGCCCGCGCGAGGGGATGCCGAGGCGGCAATGGATCGGTTTGCGTGCGCCATAGCAACTCTGGCGAGGCATGCGGCCGACCACAGGGTAGCCCTGCTCATTGAAAACAACGTCGTACCCGCGCACCACCGGGGCAAGATGCTGCTGGCAACCCCGGGCGAGTACGAGCAGTTCCTGCTCCGGGTCGAAGGGGCGGAACCGGTCGGGATCCTGCTCGACTGGGGGCATTGGCTGGTTACGGCGACAACCTACGGCTTGCCGGCGGACGCCTTTGCACCCTTGGCGGATCACGTGCACGGGATCCACCTGCACCTGAACCACGGGCGTTCGGACGACCATCTGCCGTGGCCCCCGGACCATCCTCACACCGCCATGCTGGGCCGTTACGGAGCGGAATTCATCACTCTGGAGGGTCATTACGGCTCACTCGCCGCCTTGCAGGCGGACTATGATCGCATGCAGAAGGCCTTCGCATGAACGCAATTCAACTGCAGAAGTTCGTCCTTTCGGAATCCGCGTCCTTGAGCGATGCGATGCAATCGTTCGAGCAAACTGGTTTGAGGGTCGTGCTCATCTGCCGGCCAGACGGGTCCCTGACCGGCCTGGCCACGGAGGGGGACGTACGTCGTGCACTGCTCGCAGGCCATGGGCTGATTTCCCCGATCCTGCCGCATGCGAACCGGACACCGGCGGTTGGCCGGGCCGATATGTCCCGGGAGGATTTGTTCGCCCTGCTGTCCGAACGCGTTCACTTTTTACCGGTCCTGGACGAGCGCAATCGGGTGAAGGATATCCTCTTTTACGACCAGCGTACGATGATCCCGATTGCCTCGCCGATCACAGGTGAATTGGAGCTGCGGTATGTGACGGATGCCGTGATCAGCGGTTGGATCTCATCCCAAGGGAAATACATCACCCAGTTCGAGGAGCGGTTTGCTTCCTTTTGCGGGGCGCGGCACGCGGTGGCGGTCGCCAACGGGACCGTGGCGCTGCACCTAGCACTGACCGCGATCGGCATCGGCCCGGGAGACGAGGTTATCGTCCCCGCTCTGACGTTCATCGCCACCGCCAACGCCGTGCGCTATTGCGGCGGCGTTCCTGTCTTTGTCGATGTGGACCGGGCTACGTGGAACATCGACCCCGAGCGGGTCGAATCGGCGATCACCGCGCGCACCAAGGCCATCATCCCCGTGCACCTGTACGGCCAACCCTGCGACATGGACCGGATCCGCGCCATCGCCCGGCGACACCGGCTCAGGGTCGTCGAGGATGCCGCAGAGGCGCACGGCGCAACCTTCGGCGGTCGGCGCGTCGGTGCGATCGGCGAGCTCGGGTGCTTCAGTTTCTACGGGAACAAGATCATCACAACCGGCGAGGGCGGCATGGTGGTGACTAACGACGCAGCCCTCGATGAGAAGCTCAGGCTGTTGCGGGATCACGGAATGAGTCGCACCCGCCGATACTGGCACGAGGTGATCGGCTTCAATTACCGCATGACCAATCTGCAGGCGGCGATCGGGGTGGCGCAGCTGGAGCGTTGGGACCAGATCATCTCGGCCAAAGCGCGCATCCGCAGGTGGTATGATACCCGGATCGACCACCGTCTCCTGGAGGGCGCGCGGCCGCTGCCCAAGGCCCAACCCGTGTGCTGGCTTTACACCTTGATGCTGAAAGAGGGCGTGAACGACACCGCCAGGGACTCCCTGCTACGCGAGCTGAAATCGAACCACATTGACAGCCGGCCGGTGTTCCACCCGATACCGTCCATGCCGCCCTACTACGAGCCGGACTGGACCGACCGCTACCCGGTTTCCGTGGCGATATCGAAACGGGGGTTCAGCCTGCCCTCCTCGGTGGAAATGGTCGAAGGCGCTCTGCAGCGGACGGTTTTGCACATCAATGACCTGGTCCGTTCGCTGCCCATGAGCATCCGTCCGGGAGCCGATTCCGCTGCGGACAGGTCGCGTAATCGAGCGAGACGGTTCCGGCCGTTCGGACGGGAGTCTCGCGGCTCACTCGGGCATCCCACAGTTTGAACGTCCTGAGTGTCGGGAGAGACTCCTCCCGGGCCTCACCTTACGGGAGAAATGAAAATGAGCATGTTGAAGAAGTGCACCAGATGCGGGCTTCCGGAGACCTACGAAACCATTGAATTCGATGAGCACGGGGCCTGCAATATCTGTCGGTCGACGGATTACAAGCTGCATCACATCGACTGGGCCGCCCGCAAGAAAAAGCTGGATCGGATCGTGGAACAATCCCGCGGCATTCACGATTACGACTGCATTGTGCCGTTCAGCGGGGGCAAGGACAGCACGTTCCAGCTCTGGTACCTGCGCAAGGAGTACGATCTCAAGCCCCTGGTCATCCGCTTCAATCACGGGTTCTTGCGACCGACCATCAAGCGCAACACGGAACGGACGCTCAAGAGCCTGGGGGTTGATTTCATCGAGTTCACCCCGAACTGGAACATCGTGAAGCGATTGATGCGCGAGTCGTTCCAGCGGAAAACCGACTTCTGCTGGCACTGTCACTGCGGAATCTACTCCTACCCGCTGCGGATGGCGATCAAGCTGAACGTGCCGCTGGTGGTCTGGGGCGAGACCATGTCCGAAATCACCGCGTACTACGATTATGAAAAGGACGAGATCGAGTACGAGGATGAAGAGAAGTTCAACATGTTTCGAAACCTGGGAATATCGGCGGATGACATGTTCGGCATGATCAATACCGCGGAGAATCCGGTCGATCGTCGCGACCTGCTGCCCTACACCTACCCGACGATCAAGGAGTTGCGTTCCGTAGGGGTCATGTCCATCTGCCTCGGCAGCTTTATCCCGTGGGACTACACCGCCAACACCGAGTTGATCAAGCGGGAGCTCGGTTGGGAATCCGAAGTGCTCGAGGGTGTCCCGGAGGAACTGCACCAGTCCGGCGAAAAAATCGAATGCTTCATGCAGGGCGCCCGCGATTACGTCAAGTTCTGCAAGCGCGGATACAGCCGCATTTCCCAGATGATCGCCTTCCACATCCGGAACGGCCGCATGAGCTGCGAGGAGGCCCGGTCTTTCTACCCGCTTGAAGGCCGCAAGCCGCCGTCCCTTAAAATACTGCTCGAATATCTGGGCATCAGCGAGGAGGAATTCAATGCGACGGTCCGGAAGACGGAAGTGTCGCCCTATCGTCACGACTATTCGGACGCCCGCTCCGCCGACCCGACCTGGGACTTCGAGCAATGGTACCGGGAAGTCAACTACCCGAACTGATCGGGATCATTGATTATGGCATGGGGAACCTGCGGTCGGTTCAGAACGCCGTTGCGTTCCTCGGAGGGGAGCACCGGGTGGTGCGCGACCCGCAGGGGATCGACGGTTGTTCGCACCTGATCCTGCCGGGAGTCGGCGCCTATGCGACCGCGATGGAGAACCTCGACCGTGCAGGGTTCGTCGAGGCCCTGAAGGCCTATGCGGCCTCGGGCCGCCCCCTGCTGGGGATCTGTCTCGGAATGCAATTGCTGTCCACCACCGGCACTGAGCCTCGGCCGTGCGAAGGCCTGGGGTTGATCCCGGGCGAGGTCGCCCTCATGACCGTCGGTGAGACCGAACACCTGCCGCATGTCGGCTGGAACGGGTTGCGGCTGCGAAGACGGCACCCGATCTTCGCCGGAATCCCGACCGAAACGGACGTCTACTTCGTGCACTCCTACCGGTTCATCCCCAGCGACGAGCGCACGGTCGTGTGCACGACCGATTACGGTGTCGATTTCGTTTCCGGGGTTGCGACCGGCAACGTCGTCGGGCTGCAGTTCCATCCGGAAAAGAGCCAGAAAACGGGGCTCTCGATCCTGAAGAATTTCTGCGCATGGGACGGGACATGCTGAAGAAGCGCCTGATACCGCTCCTGCTTCTAAGAGGCGGCCGCATGGTGAAGGGGCGGCAATTCCGGGACTACCGCGACACCGGCGACCCTGTCTCCGCCGCCCGGATTTACAATGCGCAGAAGTCCGACGAACTGATGTTCCTGGATATCGAGGCCACCCGCGAGGGGCGCGGCGCGCTCTTGGACGTCATCGGGAAGGTGTCCGAGGAGTGCTTCATGCCGTTTACGGTCGGAGGCGGGGTCCGGTCCATCGAGGATGTCCGCCGTCTTCTGCAGGCGGGTGCCGACAAGGTGCTCATCAACACGGCGGCCATCGAAGACCCATCCCTGATCGAATCCGCCGCAATGCGGTTCGGGCGCCAGTGCATCGTTGCCGGCATCGACGTGCGCAAGGAACATGGCGGCTACCGCATCTACAGCCGGTGCGGTGCCGCGCCTGCGGAGCTGAACTTGATTGCACACGTCCGAAACCTGGAGGCCCTCGGTGCTGGAGAAATTCTAATCAACTCCATCGACCGGGACGGCATGATGACCGGCTACGACGGCGAACTCGTGGCCGCCGTGGCCGGGGCCACGCGGCGTCCGGTGATCGCCTGCGGCGGGGCCGGGAACTTCGAGCACCTGTTCGAGGCGTTCGATCAGTATGGCGCGCATGCCGTGGCATGCGCCAGCCTATTTCACTTTGGCGACAACAACCCCATCCGTGCCCGCGCGTACCTGAAGAACAAGGGGATCCCGGTTAAAATCGCCTGAGTTCACGCCGATTGCCTGGAAGAGGACCCGCATGACTTCTGAACAACAATCGCACCCTTCAGGAACGGCGTGGGTGCCGGGGAGGCGAATTCGGTACGACCATAGAGGAGATAACCGTGCCCATGCAGTTAGAATTTCAACGGAGCGGTTTCTGCTCCGGGAGCTCACCGAAGGCGACGTTACTCAAAGGTATTTAAGTTGGCTTTCGGATGTTGCGACACAGAGGTTCATCGTCGCAGCCGCCAAAACAAAACGCCTCTCCGATCTGAAGCAATATGTGCAGGAACGAATCGGCCGAGAGGATGTCCTTTTTCTCGGGATTTTCGAGAAAGCCACTGGCGTGCATGTCGGGAACATCAAGTATGAGCCAGTGGATTCGGCGTCTGGCTACGCCGTGATGGGGATACTGATAGGGGATCCTATCTCACGCGGAAAGGGCGTGGCCGGAGAAGCCGTGAGGGCGAGTGCCCTGTGGCTCAAGGCGCATAGACAGATTCGCTGGATTCTGCTGGGAGTCAACCCGAACAATACGGCTGCCATAAAGGCCTACCAGAAGGTGGGGTTTGTCCAATCCCCGTCTGCCTATATTCGGCGCGAATTCCAGGGAAATACGGCCATGTGTTGGGACTTGAGGCGGTTGTGACACGCATCGGCCAGTTATCATATCCATTGACACTCTCCCCAAAGAGCGGGCTCGTCCCTTATCGTCTTTCCTGTGCGTTAGCCTGGGCCGCAAGGCCCGGCGGTAAACTGCAGACGTCTACCACGGAAGCCACATGACGATCACAAAGCGCAACATCATTGCCTCGGCGCTGAAGGCGTTTAGGGGGGATGACTACGCAGAATCCCTGTACCTGTGGCTCGGGGCAAAGCACGATCGTTCCCTGACCCAAATCCTTGCCGATCAGGATTCGACTCTGCAAGACGCGTTTCTTGCGGACGAGGAAATCCAGCGGGCGCACGGATTCTGCAAAGCCTTCTACTATCGAGTGCTGCCGGTGTTGGCCGCCCGGATGAATGCGGCCCACGGCCTCGAATGGCAGGTGTCGTCCTGGCAGATCGTTTTCGGATACTGGCTGTTCCGCCACATCTCGATCGCGTACGACAAGTTCCGGGCGCTGTGCGAAGTGGATGTCGACCACACCAGCATCAAGTTGCTGGATCCTCGGTGCTATCATGTCCCCAGTGGCCATTTCGACTATCTCTATTGCTTCGCTAATGACTTCGGCGCCCAGCAACTCGTCAGCGAATATTATGTTCTCTTCGCAACGAAACGGTTTCAAACGGTTGAGATGCAATTCAACTACGACCCGCGCATGGCGCCCAGAGTCGAAACCTTGTCCGAAAAGTTCCGCGGCCCGTATCTTTCCGATGTCCGAGTCGCACTTCTGTGCACGTATCTGAGCGAAGACCATTTCAAGGCCTTGGAGCGTCAGTCCAAGGGGCGAATCCGAAAATTTCCCCTCCCGTATTGGAATTCCCCCGTTAACCCCGGAATCGATTACCCCAAACGGTGTGCGCTATCCGGCGTCGAGCCTAAGGATCCGTTTGAGACGTATTTTTTCCGCTCGCTCATCCACTGCCTGCCTCGGGATTTCGTCGAAAACTTCAAGGGGTATTGCGACCGATTCATTCCGGACGTCGATAGCCTCCCATTCACCCATATCGTCTCGGAAGGTTGGATCAGCCTGATCCCTGCGGCGATCTATATTGCGGCCGCCAAAGAGCGGGGGCGGGCATTTGTGGCGTGCGAGCATGGATCGGGATCGTTTGTCTATGACGATTGCCTCACGTTCATAGGCTTGGACGCCGCGGATACCTATCTCACGGTGGGCAGCAAACGACCGCATCCAAAACTGGTCCAGGGCGGCTTCGCGTGTCGCCCGGTTGCGACCCATCACCCCGAACTGCGACACGACAGCGTTCTCTTCATCAGTCACACGATCTTCCACTACACCTACGAGTTTTGTAGGTGGAGCGCTTCCAATGCGACCTTCATCCAACGGATGAAGCTGGTCTCCGACGTCATCGACGCGCTTCCAGAAGCGCTCAAAGGCAAATTTGTTTTCAGGCCGAGGGAGGAAGGCGTTTTCTGGGACACGGCACATCTTCTGGAAATCGACACACGCGGGGTGCGTATCGATCGGGGCACCTTTTCGGAAAGCATTATGTGCCGCAGGATCGTCATCATCGATCACATCTCCACTGGAATCGCTGAAATCCTGATGAACGGCGTGCCCTTCATGTTGGTGATAGACCCAAGCCTCCTGCCGAAGGGTGCAGAGCTGCAGCCGATCTTCGATGCGCTGAGACAATGCGGACTAATGCACACCTCGGCCCGATCAGCCGTGTCCCACCTTGAAAATATATACGATCAGGTCGATCCCTGGTGGCAGAGCAACGCCGTCCAGGCAGCCGTCCGGCGACTGGCCGATTATTTCCTGGCGCCCGGCGAGAGGTCCACCCGTTATCTTCTTTCTCTTCTGTCCGGAGACTCCGTGAAAACCCCACAGCACATGTTCACCCCCGATGAGTCGGGCGTTCATCGGCCCCCCAAGGGACTGTCACATTTCGATTACTCCGATGGCGCCGAAAGCGAGGAATGTATCCGTCGCACCCTGGAATCGGCGCGCGACATCTCGACCGATTCCGAGGAGCTGCGCCGGAGCATCCGGGACTGGGTGAGCGAGTACCATTTCTCGCGTGAGCGGCACAACCTGCTCCGGCACCTCACGATCGATGCTTCGTTCAAGGTTCTGGAACTGGGGTGCGGCTGTGGAGCGCTCACCCGTCAGTTAGGGGAGCGCCAAGCCCTGGTGGTCGCCGTCGAAGGAAGCTACCGCCGGGCGCAGGCCGCGGCGGCGCGCAGTCGTGACCTCCGGAACGTGAAGGTCCTGTGCGCGCCCTTTCAGGACATTGATTTCACCGACAGATTTGACCTGGTGACCCTGATCGGCGTTCTGGAGTACAGCCCCAGCTACTTCCCCGGGGAGGATCCGATCCGGCAGTGCCTGGAGACGGCCAAGCGCGCGTTGGCGCCCGGAGGGACCCTGGTCATCGCGATCGAAAACCAGCTCGGACTCAAGTATCTCTGCGGCTATCCTGAGGACCACACGGGGGAACCATTCCTGGGCGTGGAGGACCGTTATGCGCCGCTAACCGTGACGACCTTCGGTCGGACGGAGCTGAAGCGCAAACTCACCGAGGCCGGGCTTGCGCACGTGGAATTTCACTACCCCTTCCCGGACTACAAGACCCCGCGGGCGGTCTTCACGGAGGCCGCATTCCGCTCGTCCGGGTTCCGGCCCGGTGAAATCATTCGGCAGCTGCGCTCCCGGGACCACTCCGGCACGGCCGTGCCGACCTTGCGTGAGGAACTGACCCTACCGGTGATCAGCCGTAACGGCCTGGTGCCCGATCTCTCCAACTCCTTCCTGGTGCTGGCATCCGCTCGGGAGGACGCGTTCGATCGTTTACGAGATTCGCGCCAGCTAGGCCGGGTGTATACGACCGACCGACGACCGGCGTACAATGTGCAAACCGATTTTTCGGTTCATGACGACGTGATTGTCGTCCGCAAAGAGACACTGGGTCGTCCAGCCCCCACGGTGTCCGGTGGGGTTCTCGTGCACACTCCCGGCGAGGAGGCCTATGTCGCCGGAGCTTGCCTCGAATCGGAGTACCGGCGGTGTCTGCTGACGCGGGGTATCCCACGCCTCCGGTCGCTGTTCGAATCGCATGCTCGCTTTCTATCGCAGGAGTCCGTCCCGGCCGGAGCGACATCAACCCGCGATCCCATTAAGCCGGAGTACGTCGACTGCGTCCCCTCCAACCTGGTGCTGGCGGGCGGGCGGTTGCATTACATCGATCGCGAATGGCGTGCCGCCGTCCCGGTATCGTTTGGCGCGTTGCTGCTGAGAAACGTGGATGCGATTCACGCGCTCGACCCCACCTGCCCGGATGTCTCCCGTGCCCGGCTGCTGGGCGTCCTAGCGGAGATGGGGCTCCACATCGATGCCGAAACCCTGCGGGAATACGATGCACTGGTTCGAGGGATCGTTGCGCAGGTGTACCCGGACTCCGGCGAGGTCCAGGCCGCCGACAACCGCATCCCGACGCCCGATCGATTGCAGTCGCACCTTGATGGAATCATCCGGGCCATAGAGCGCATGGCGCAGCCGGACCCTGTCATGCGGCGATTCCTGATCCACCTGCGCGAGGTCCTGCACGTCGTCAATGGAGGGAAGGGGCGGTCGGATCATTGGGATCGTCTTGCCGCACACGGCGAGGCGACCGCCGAAGAGATCCAACTCTGCACGCGGACCCTGGGTCTGCTCGATAGAGGCGGCCCGGCATGGCAGTCCGGCGCCGAAACGCTGCGCAGCATCATCCGAAGGTTGGAACAACCGCCTCCGTCGTGTGCCGCCGCTGTGGTCGGCTCCACCGTCGAATGCCCGGCCCTCTCGTCGTACCGGCGGTACTCCCACGGGAACCGGTTCAAGGACCACGTCTGCCTAAACCCATTCGTTTACGCTGAAATCCGGGCGGACGGCTCCGTGGCCAGCTGCTGCTACCACGCGTTCAGTCTGGGGAACCTCAACGACCAGTCCATCGCCCAGATATGGAACTCGCCGGCGGCCCGAGAGGTGCGACGTTCAATCGCCAGCGGCGAGTACGGCTACTGCGACCTCGGAAAATGCGCGGCCATGCAGCAAGTGGTCGGCGGGATGAAGGCCAGGCCAAGCAGATACCAGATCCCGTACCGGCTGTATCCGAGAACGTCGCTCTCCGATGCGTTGCCCGGACTGCCCGACCCGATGCGCAATCCGGCCCCACTCATCGTGTCATTCGAAGACGACCCTTCCTGCAATTTGACCTGCCCGTCCTGCCGAACAGCGCCGTTAATGCTGACGCCGGAACGTAGCCGCGCCGTGCTGGAGGTCGAGAATCGAGTGCTGGACGCGCTACCGGCAGCAGCGCACGAAGTATGGTTTTCCGGCGCGGGAGATCCCTTCGCCAGTGCGGCCTGCCGCAGGCTGCTCCAGCACTATCCGTTCGAACGGTTCTCACGGCTGGGGATTCGCCTGGATACCAACGGAACGCTGCTGACCGGCCGATGCTGGGACGCGTTGCCGGAGTCTGTGCGGGAACGTGTTCGCCTCGTCGCGGTTTCGGTGGATGCTGCCACGGCCGCAACCTATTCGGTCGTAAGGCGCGGCGGGGATTTCGACCGTCTGCTGAAAAACCTCGGGATGCTCTCCACGGTGCCCGAACGGCAGAGAGGGCTCCAACTGCTGATCCGTATGATCGTTCAGCAGAATAACTATCGCGAGATGGTCGAATTCGTAAAGCTGGGCCAGTCGCTCGGCGCGGACCACATCGTCTTCTCGGCGCTGCAGAACTGGGGCACCTTCTCCGAGGACGAATACCGGGGTCACGCGGTGCATCTGCCCGACCACCCGGAACAGGGCGTCCTTAGGCAGATCCTGAAGGATCCCGTATTCGCCGACCCATGCGTGGACCTCGGGAACCTGCAATCGCTTGCGGAAACAGCCCCCCACGCGCCGCGCCCCGCATCTATGTCGCAGCGGGCCAAGGTCATCGCCTTCTACCTGCCGCAGTATCATCCCATTCCGGAAAACGATCTCTGGTGGGGCAAGGGGTTTACCGAGTGGACCAATGTGACAAAAGCTAAACCCCTCTACGAGGGGCATTATCAGCCGCATTTGCCTGCAGACCTGGGATTTTATGACCTGAGGGTAGCGGCCGTACGGGAGCAACAGGCGGAATTGGCCCAGAAATATGGCATTACGGCTTTCTGCTATTGGCATTACTGGTTCGGGGGAAGGCGCCTGCTCGAGCTGCCTTTCGAGGAGGTGGTCCGGTCCGGACAACCGGAGTTCCCGTTCTGTCTCGGGTGGGCCAACCAAACCTGGTCCGGAGTCTGGCATGGGGCCCCCGACCGCATCCTGATCGAACAGACCTATCCGGGCGCTTCGGACCACGCTGCTCATTTCCAGGCACTGCTGCCCGCATTTCGAGATCCCCGGTACTTCCGCATTGAAGGCAGGCCCGTATTCCTAATCTATGCCCCGACTCATCTGCCGGATGCCCGCGCCTTCACGGGCCAGTGGCAGGAGCTCGCGGCGAAAAACGGGTTGGACGGTTTCCATTTCATCGCCCACAACGTGCGCGACCCGGAATCGTTCGGCTGTCACAGCTGCGTCGACAATGCGCCTTTCGTGTCCATGCGGGCGGCGCCGTTGAAGTTCACACCTCTCAACGGCGGGGGGATGCCCCGCGTCTACGACTACCGCAGCCTCGTCGCCTATCTGCGGTCGTACGAGTTAGGCGGGCGGGAATACCCGCTCGTCGTTCCGAACTGGGACAACACCCCGCGCAGCGGGGCGAACGGTCTTGTCCTGCACGGCAGCACGCCGGAACTCTTCCGCGAGATGCTGGAAAACGCGTTACGCAAAGTGGAAGGCCGTGCCGCCGAAGAGCGTCTCGTGTTCGTGAAAGCCTGGAACGAATGGGCTGAAGGAAACCACCTCGAACCGGATGCCGTCCACGGCCACCGCTACCTCGAGGTCATCCGGGACTGTATCCGGCCGAGCGGGGTACTGTCGGGACGGCAATCCGGACGGCACCAGACGCAGGCTGCGGCTTGACCTTCGAGGCGCGAGCTGCGCCGCTTCCATTCCCGATAGAGGACGCCAATGGGTAGCGAAGATATAGAGTACATCGTCGCCGGCCTCGAGCCGATCGCACTGATCATCAAGGCGGGCTACAACCGACCGGGCATCCACTTCTTCACGCCGCCGAACTTTTCCCAGCAGATCGCGTTCATGAAGCACCCGCGAGGCAAGCGAATCGAGGCGCACGTGCACAACCTGGTCAACCGGCAGGTGCTGCACACGCAGGAGGTGCTCCTGATTCGGAACGGACGGGTCAAATTCGATCTCTTCGACTCGAACCGGCAGTACGTGACCAGCCGCGTTCTCGAGAGCGGGGACGTCATCCTGCTATGCGGCGGCGGGCACGCGCTCGAGATGGTGGAAGAGTCATCTATCATCGAGGTCAAGCAGGGGCCGTACGCCGGGGAGAACGACAAGACCCGGTTCGTGCCTCAGGAGGCCGTCGCGTGATCCCGGTCAACGAACCCCTGCTGGCGGGCCGCGAATCCGACTATGTCATGGACTGTATCCAAACCGGATGGATATCGTCCGCCGGAAGGTACATCGACCGTTTCGAAACCGAGTGGGCGGCGTATTGCGGGCGGAAGCACGGGGTGGCCGTCAGCAACGGGACGACTGCGCTCGAGTTGGCGGTCTCGGCGCTGGATCTTCCGCACGGGGCCGAAGTCATCCTGCCGTCGTTCACGATCGTAAGCACGCTCGAGGCCGTGTTGCGAAACGGCCTGACCCCCGTGCTCGTCGATTGCGACCCACGCACCTATTGCATGGATGTTGCGGACGTCGAACGCAAGATCGGAAACCGCACAGCGGCCGTCATGCCCGTGCACATTTACGGGCACCCGGTGAACATGGAAGCGCTCCTGGGAGTTGCGGAACGACATGGGCTGAAGGTCGTCGAGGATGCGGCCGAAGCACACGGAGCCGAGTGTCAAGTGGGCGCAACGTGGCGGCGGTGCGGCTCGTTCGGTGACGTGTCTGCATTTTCGTTCTACGCGAACAAAAACATCACGACGGGGGAGGGCGGGATGGTGTTGACCGACGCCCCCCGGCTTGCAGAGACGCTGAGACGGCGGCGCAACCTCTGCTTCGGCTCACCGGAACGATTCCGGCACGAGGACCGCGGATGGAACTACCGCATGACCAACCTGCAGGCGGCGATCGGCTGCGCCCAGCTGGAACGGATCGGCGATTTTATCCGCAGGAAGCGGGAGATTTCGGCGCGCTACACGTTGGGCTTATCGGGGCTCCCGCTGCAGCTGCCGCACATCGAGACCTGGGCCCGGAGTTCGGTGTGGATGTACGCGACGCTGCTGGACGACTCCGTCCCGTTCGAGAACGCGCATTTCGCCGACAGACTGTTAGCGCTCGGCATCCAGACCCGGCCGTTCTTCATTGGGATGCACGAGCAGCCCGTCTACAGAGGGATGAACCTGTTTGAGGACGATGCCTTCCCCGTCACGGAGCACATCTCCCGCCGGGGGCTTTACCTTCCCAGCGGCCAAGCCGTCACCGACGAGCAGATCGACGCGGTGATCCGGGGCGTGCGGGAGATCCTTTTATGACATCGGGAGAGGAAAGCCGGCGTATGGAAACCGGGTCGGACGTCATTTTTGACGGCTACGCGCGACACTACGACCTGCTGTACGCGGACAAGGATTATGCCGCGGAGACGGACTACATTACCGGGCTGATCCAGCGGCACGCCCCCGGGGCGTGCACGATTCTCGAGCTCGGATCGGGCACCGGTACACACGCGGGATTACTCGCGGACCGTGGGTTCTGCGTTCATGGCATCGAGCGCAGCGCGGTCATGTTCGAGCGATCCCTGGCGGTGGCGAAGAAGGCCAACGTGAGCGAAGACAGCTGCCGTCTGGAGTTCACCGCAGCAGATATCCGCACCGTGCGGTTGGATCGGCAATTCGACGCGGTGGTGTCTCTCTTTCACGTCGTCAGCTATCAGACGAGCAACGCAGACGCAATCGCCACTTTGGAGACCGCCCGCCACCATCTGAAACGCGGCGGGATATTCATCTTTGACATCTGGTACGGCCCCGCCGTCCTGACGCAGCAACCCGCGGTCCGTGTGAAACGGGTAAAAGACGAACGCTGGGCCTTGACCCGCATCGCCGAACCCGCCCTGCACTGCAACGAGAATACCGTGGATGTGACCTATCGGCTGTTCGCGAAATCGCTTCCCGACGGCCGAATGGACGAACTTACAGAGACCCACGTGATGCGGTATTTCTTCATGCCAGAAATAGAGCTTCTTGCCGCCCGATCCGGGTTCGAGCTGCGGCACGCGGAGAGTTGGGTGACCGGTGCTCCGATCCATCAGGGAACCTGGAGTATTTGCGTCGTCCTGCAGGCACAGTGAGAAACCCCGGCGCGCCGACCCTGCTCATATGAAACGCATCCTGCTGATTCACCCCGAAGGCAACATCAACAACAACCCGAACCTCTCTGGCCTGGCCGAGATCCTCTGCGAGACCGGGTTCGACCTGCACGTCGTCTCGCTTCGGATCCCGGGCATGTACCAGCAGCCTCCCGCACCGGGTGTGACGATGCACCTCTTCCGCGGCCCCGCGGATGCGCATGTCCACGGCCGCATGTTCGCCGATGTCGACCGGGCGGAGGGGTCGCCGACGTTGGCCGCATTCCTCGATGGTTTCGGTCCGTTCCACCTGGTCATCGGGGTCGATCGCGGGATCATCGAGGCCGCGCATGTGGCCCGGGTGTGCTCCATCCCTCATGCGCTGATCTCCTACGAGATCTTCTTCCGCGACGAGGCCGGTGCGGAATTCAAGCGCCCAGAAATTGACGCCTGCCATGGTATCGAGTTCGCAGTCTGCCAGGATACGATCCGCTCCCAGCATCTCGCGTGCGAAAACGGGATCCCGGCCCATAAGATCATCTTGATGCCGGTTGCGGGCCGAGGTGTTCGGCCGGGGGCCACTACCCGGCACCTGCACGCAACCTTGGGAATACCCGCTTGCCAGCGGATCGCCCTTTTCACGGGAAGTGTCTCAGAAATGTGTGGGATATCCAATGTAATCCGGCAGTCGAGGGCCTGGCCTGAGGAATGGGCCCTGGTCATCCACAATCGGTACGGAATGACCCCGAATGTCCGCAAATACCTCGAGAGTTGCCGCGGGGCGTCGAACATCTATTTCTCGACCGTCCCATGTGAGACGGTCCGCGATATGGGATTGCTGCTGCATTCGGCCGACCTCGGGCTGGCGTTCTATCAGATGGTCCCAGGCTCAATTTACACCGGGAAGAATGTCGGTCACATCGGCATGTCCTCCGGAAAAACTACCACTTACCTGCAGCACGGGCTGCCGGTCGTCACCAACCCCATCGGGCTGATGAGCCGCTTGATCCAGCAGCACCAACTCGGCTGGGTGATGGACCTCGCACGAATCGACCTCTCGGCCATCCAAACACTAGACTTGGGAACCTATCGGGCGAACTGCCTGCGTTTCTTTCAGGAACGGTTGGACCTTGACCGGACCGCTGGCGCATTCATCACCGCAGTGAAGCGCACCCTTGAATGCGAAGACGCGCTGGCCCGGGGGGAGCGGGGCGACGAAGTCATCTCGGGCCCCGATGTGAATTCCATACGGGGACATGTTGCACTATCATCCGGAGAACCCGTTACCCCCACCGCACCGTGGTCGAGCGGGGGGACCGGGAAGGGCTTCCTGCTGACACGTGAAACCGCGGACGAGATCGATTATCGAAGCCTCGGCTGTCTGCGGGCGGAACTCGCCCGTTTTTGGCTGAAATGCCCTGCAGCGGAATTGGAGCGTCAATATGGCACCCACGCTGGGGACCTGCACCGAAAACTGGTGACCGGCGTATTGACGGGAATTCCGCTTCCAGAGGACGAACGACGGCTCGCCTCTGAGGCGGTGAGCCGGATCGGATCCGCATGCGATGAGGGCGAGCTCGCCCGTCTTCTGCTCGTGGCCATGCTGTACCTGAGCCCACTTGAGCTGCCATCGGACATCGACCTCATGGAGGTCCCCGGATGGCTGCGGCTCGACTTCTTTCGGTTTCAGCTGAGGCCTCCCGCTTTCCTCGCCAAGCGGGGAGATGCGGACGCGCTCAGCCGCCATCTCACCCGGGTGGTGACGCGTCTGCATGAGGCTCTTGGTGCGGGGTGCCCGTCCGCACCGTGTCAGGAGATGGCGATCGCGTTTGCGGAAAGGGCGAACTTATTGCCCCTCTATTTCTCGCGGGGCAATATACGACCCACGGTCGAACGGCGATCCGAAATCGTCAACACGGTGATGCGGATCAAGGGCCACGATTTGCCGTTTGCCCCGACGCCCCGCCCGAAGGAGAGGTCGCGAATCCGGGTCGGGATCCACTCCTGGTCGTTGCGGCCTCACACCGAAACGTTCGCAACGCTTCCGCTTTTCGCAAACCTGGATACAGAACGCTTTGAGGTGCACCTCTTCATTCACCGCAGCGACGGGAACCCCATCGAGCAGCGTGCCCGGGGGCTGGCAAATCGGGTTACGGTGTTGCCGGAAACCCTGAAGCAATGCGTAGAGACCATTCGAGCGGCTGAGCTGGATATTCTGGTTTTCGGAAACAACATCACCGCCGGCGCGGGCTACCCCTTTAACCTGGCCAACTACCGCATGGCGCGCGTGCAGTGCATCCACTTCTGCAACCCGATTACCTCCGGTAAGCGTCACATCGACCGCTTTCTGCTCGGCGAGCTGATCGCCAACGAGTTGGACACGGAAGATTGTTTTTCTGAAAAGATCCTGGAACTTGAGGGGTCCGGGATCTGCTTCGACCTGCCGGCAGTCGAAGCCGCCGGCACCTTGTCGCGTCGGGACCTCGGGATACCGGAGGACTGCACGCTCTTCATTTCGGGCGCGAACTACCACAAGATCATCCCGGAGTTGCGGCACACCTGGGCGAGACTGCTGAGCCGGGTTCCCGGCTCGGCACTGCTCCTGTATCCCTTCGGCCCGGCGTGGGGGGAACGATACCCGCAACGGATGCTGCTCGAAGACCTGATCCAGGTGTTCCGGCAATATGGAATCGCCTCGAACAGGCTCTTTCTGGCGGGCCCTTTGAAAGGGAGGGGTGATGTGCTGGCAATCAACCGGCTGTCCGACGTATATCTTGATGCCATCCCTTATAACGGGGCGACCTCGCTGTTGGACCCGCTCGAGGAGGGGGTGCCGCCCGTCGTCGTTGACGGAAGAGATCTGCGTTTCGCGCAGGGCGCGGCGATCCTGCGCGAGCTTGGGGTCCCCGAGCTGATCGCTCGCGACGAAGAGGAGTACATCCGTCTTGCGGTTCGCCTGGGGACCGATAAGGCCGCCCGCGAGGCCGTCCGCCACCGCATTCGGGAGCGCATGCGCTGCATTCCGGCCTTTCTCGACCCGCAACGTTACGCTCAGCGAGTGGCGAAGGCGTTCGACCGCCTTTTTCCGGAGACACGGGCGCAGGTGCGTCGGACTGGCTTGGAGCGCTGCGCGCCTCTGATTGTCTAAGGAGGCGCGGCGCTGGGTACAATGCGTTGCCGGTACAGGTCTCGGCAATCGTTTCGGCGCACAACTCGGCCTGCCTCTTCGATGGGTGCCTCGCCGACCTCAAAGCGCAGACGATTGCCGGCCGGCCGGAGATCATCGTCGTCGAAAGGGCCTCAGAACTGAACGAGGGCGCCGTTCCAAGGCTGAACACCGGCGAACGACGCAGAACCAACAGTTCCAGAGCATGGTCGAAGAGTTGGACATGCAGACGCCCTATCGCTGTAGCATTGCATGCCTGTGTACTGGTCCGCGGCTGCCTGAAGAGCTGGATGATAGGCCGTGACGCCCTCCCCTGTATGTCTAAGGTGAATACCACCATGCAGAACGAGCATCTGGAGTACATCGTGGCCGGACTCGAGCCGATCGCGCTGGTCATCAAGGCTCGGTACGACCAGCCCGGGCTCCACTTTTTCACGCCGCCGAACTTTTCCCAACAGATCGCGTTCATGAAGCACCCGCGAGGCAAGCGGATCGAGGCACACATGCACAACATGGTCAACCGGCAGGTGATGCACACGCAGGAAGTACTCCTAATTCGGAAGGGACGGGTCAAATTCGATCTCTTCGACTCGGAACGGCAGTACGTGACCAGCCGGGTTCTCGAGGGCGGAGACGTCATTCTGCTGTGCGGCGGAGGGCACTCACTCGAGATGGTGGAAGAGTCATCTATCATCGAGGTCAAGCAGGGGCCGTACGCCGGGGAGAACGACAAGACCCGGTTCGTGCCTCAGGAGGCCGTCGCGTGATCCCGGTCAACGAACCCCTGCTGGCGGGCCGCGAATCCGACTATGTCATGGACTGTATCCAAACCGGATGGATATCGTCCGCCGGAAGGTACATCGACCGTTTCGAAACCGAGTGGGCCGTGTATTGCGGGCGCAAGCACGGGGTGGCCGTCAGCAACGGGACGACCGCACTCGAACTGGCGGTCTCCGCGCTGGATCTCCCGCCCGGGGCCGAGGTCATCCTACCGTCGTTCACGATTGTGAGCACGCTCGAGGCGGTCTTACGCAACGGGCTGACGCCCGTGCTCGTCGACTGCGACCCTCGAACCTACTGCATGGACGTCGCGGAGGTGGGGCGCCGGATCGGTGAGCGCACAGCGGCGATCATGGCTGTTCACATCTACGGGCACCCGGTAGACATGGGCTCACTGCTGCCCTTGGCCGCGCGGTACGGGGTGAAGGTCGTGGAGGACGCAGCCGAAGCTCACGGGTCCGAGTGCCTGATCGACGATTGTTGGCAACGGTGCGGTTCTTTCGGCGACGTGTCCGCATTTTCGTTCTACGCGAACAAGAACATCACGACGGGCGAAGGTGGGATGGTATTGACCGACGACCCCCGGCTTGCAGAGAAGCTGAGGCGGCGGCGCAACCTCTGCTTCGGCTCGCCGGAACGATTCCGGCACGAGGACCGCGGATGGAACTACCGCATGACCAACCTGCAGGCGGCGATCGGCTGCGCCCAGCTGGAACGGATCGGCGATTTTATCCGCAGGAAGCGGGAGATTTCGGCGCGCTACACGTTGGGCTTATCGGGGCTCCCGCTGCAGCTGCCGCACATCGAGACCTGGGCCCGGAGTTCGGTGTGGATGTACGCGACGCTGCTGGACGACTCCGTCCCGTTCGGAAACACGCATTTCTCCGACGAACTGCTGAAACTCGGCATCCAGACCCGGCCGTTCTTCATGGGGATGCACGAGCAGCCCGTCTACAGAGGGATGAACCTGTTTGAAGGCGATGTATTCCCAGTCACGGAGCGCATCTCCCGCCGGGGGCTTTACCTTCCCAGTGGCCAGGCCGTCACCGACGAGCAGATCGACGCGGTGATCCGAGGCGTGCGAGAGATCCTTTCATGACCTCCGGAGGGGATGGCCGGCGAATGGAAGACGGGTTGGGCATCATTTTTGATCGCTACGCGCGATACTATGACCTGCTGTACGAGGACAAGGATTATGCCGCGGAGACGGACTACATCGCCGGGCTCATCCACCGTCACGCCCCCGGTGCACGCACGATTCTCGAGCTCGGGTCAGGCACCGGTACGCACGCAGGGATGCTCGCGGACCGTGGGTTCTGCGTTCACGGCATCGAGCGCAGTGCGGCCATGCTCGAGCGATCCCTGGCGGTGGCGAAGAAGGCCAACGTGAGCGAAGACAGCTGCCGTCTGGAGTTCACCGCAGCAGATATCCGCACCGTGCGGTTGGATCGGCAATTCGACGCGGTGGCGTCTCTCTTTCACGTCGTGAGCTATCAGACGAGCAACGCAGACGCAATCGCTACCTTGGAGACCGCCCGCCATCATCTGAAGCGCGGTGGGGTGTTCATCTTCGACATTTGGTACGGTCCCGCCGTGCTAACACAGCAACCCGCGGTCCGTGTGAAACGAGTGAGCGACGAGCGCTGGGCCTTGACGCGCATCGCCGAGCCCACCCTGCACTGCAACGAGAATACCGTGGACGTGACCTATCGACTGTTTGCAAAATCGCTTGCCGACGACCGAATGGACGAACTGACGGAAACCCACTCGATGCGGTATTTCTTCATGCCGGAAATCGAGCTTCTTGCCGCCCGATCCGGGTTCGAGCTGCGGCACGCGGAGAGCTGGATGACCGGTGCTCCGATCCACCAGGGAACCTGGAGTATTTGCGTCGTCCTGCAGGCGCAGTGAGATACCCCGCCGCGATGCCACCCCCTACAACGGTGCGGCCTCGCTGCTGGTTCCGCACTATTTGGGAGTTCCCTCGGTCGTGCTCGATGAAAGAGAGATTCGCTTTGCCCAGGGGGCAGCCATGCAGAGAGAGTTCGGCGACTCCGAAATCGTGACCGCGGACGAGTACGGCTATGTGCGCTTGGCGGTGCGCCTCGCAAGCGACCCGCCGTTGCACGCAGCCCTCAAGACCCGCATTCGGGAGCGCATGGACGCGGGGCCGGATTTTTACAACCCACAGCTGTACGGTCAGCGAGTGTCCGAGGCGTTCCAGCGCCTTTTCGAGTTCACGGCGGGGCCAGGGTCGGTCCGGGCCGCCGTCGAGGTGGTCGCAAGGCCAGCTCCATGAGCATATCTTGCCCGAAGGTTTCGGCCTTGGTATCGACCTGCAACGCCACGCGCTTCATCGAGGGGTGCCTGGCCGACCTCGAAGCGCAGACCATCGCCGACCGGATCGAGATCATCGTCGTCGACAGCGCCTCGGAGGAGGGGGAGGGGGCCATCGTCCGCCGCTGGCAGGAACGCTACCCCAACATCCGCTACACCCGCACCGAGCGCCGGGAGCCGGTCTACGCCGCCTGGAACAGGGCCGTCCGCATGGCGCGGGGGCCGTACCTCACCAACGCCAACACCGACGACCGCCACAAGGCCAACGCCTTCGAGCGCATGAGCCGAGTGCTGGATATGCGGCCGGAAGTGGCTCTGGTCTACGCGGACGTCGTGGAAACGGTCGCCGAAAACCAAACCTTCGAGCGCTGCACCCCGACCCGGGTCATCCGCTGGCACGATTGGAGCCGCGACACGCTGTTGACGCAGGGCTGCTTCATCGGCCCCCAGCCCATGTGGCGGCGCAGCGTGCACGCCGAATACGGGCTCTTCGACGAACGTTTCGTCTCTTCGGGCGATTTCGAGTTCTGGCTGCGCATCTCCCAGTCCCACCCGTTCCACCACATCCGCGAGCCGCTCGGGCTCTACCTGTCCCGGCCCGACAGCGTCGAGCACCGCCACTGCGACCTCAAGACGCTCGAGGATGCGCGTATTCTCTCCGCTTACCGGCGGGCCGCACGGGACGGCGCAATCCTCCGCCGCATCCCCGATTTCCAGCCCGCCAAACGCATGGCGGGACCGAATCTTGCATGAATCTCCCATGCGCCGCAGACGTATCCGGAGTCGTGTCCCAGCATTGACATTCCCCGTGCATCCGCATGCGCGATGCCAACCCCTTAGGAGGCAAGACATGCTGCCGATCGAACACATGTACGAGAACATGCGGCCCCTGCTCCAGGCCGCTCGCCCCGAAGACGCGTTACAGGCGCTGCGGAACGTGGTGCGTTCCTTCCCGGATTTCGCCGGTGCGCACCACGACCTCGGCATACTGTACTACCGGTCCGGGGACGGGCAGAAGGCGCTGGGGCATTTCGAGCGCGCCGCGCACCTGGACCCCGGCAACGCAACGTTCCTGAACAGCCTGGCCGATTACTACCATGTGGAGCTCTCGCGCGTCGAAGACGCTCTTGCGCTTTACGTTAAAATCCTGAACATCCGGCCGAATGACGTGACGATCCAGATGACCGCAGCCCATCTTAACGTCAGTCTGCAGCGCTTCGCCGAAGCAGCCGTGCACTATCGATGGGTGTTGGACGTCGAGCCCTGGAACACCGAGGCGAATGAGAACCTCGCGAAGATCCAGCGAATCCTGGGCGGTGCTGGCGACCCGAGCGGTGCGGAGGAACTCTACGCCGACGCGCAGCGCCTCGTCCAGGGCGGTGACACTGCGGCGGCACGAAGCCGGTTGGAGCAACTGGTTACCGCATATCCCGGGTTCGCGGCGGCCTACAACGATCTCGGGGTCATGTGCTACCAGGCAGGGGACAAGGAGCGGGCGCTGAGACACTACGAGCAGGCCGCCCGAATGGAACCGGGCAACGGCACATTCCTGAAAAACCTCGCCGATTTCTACTGGATCGCGCAGGGCCGCACCGAGGACGCGCTGAAGATCTATGTCCGTGTGCTGGAAGACTCTCCTCGGGACATCGAGGCGCTCACCGCAGTGGCCCGTGTCTGCGCCGCAATAGGGCAGCGTGAGGATGCCCGGGTGTTCTACGAACGGATTCTGGATCTCGAACCCTGGAACACCGATGCCCACGACGCCTTGAACCAGCTCCAGGTGCCGCGCTGCACAGCGGCCGCAGCCGCCTCTTCCCCCCAGTCGAGGTATGAGGAAGCCACAGGCCTGATCGCCACTGGCGATACTGGAGCCGCACGGGACCGGCTGCGCGCGATCGTCGACGCTCACCCGGGCTTCGCGCTGGCCCACAACGACCTTGGGGTGCTCGCCTACCAGGCCGGCGACCGGCAGGAAGCTCTGGAGCGTTACGAGAAGGCCGCGCGCCTCGAACCGTCCAACCTGACGTTTCAGAAGAACCTGGCGGACTGCTACTGGGTCGGGTTCGAACGCTACGAAGACGCGCTGAAGATCTACGTGGACGTTCTGAGCGCCTACCCGGAGGACTTGGAGACCCTCCACGCTACGGGCAGGCTCTGCATGGCGCTCAATCGGCCGGAAGACGCGCGCACATTCTTCGAGCGCGTGCTCGAAATCGAACCCTGGAACGCCGAAGCAGGGCGCGAGTTGGACCGTCTGTCCGCTAAAGCCGCGTAGCCTTCGCCGTCTCTGAAATAATGGCCCCGCGCCCCAACGCCATGACCCAAGACGCTTTTGGCGCACTGCTCCCGTCCTTCGCCGACCGCGTGCTCCACGTCGGCGCTGCTCCATCCGGGACATGGCGACAATTATATGCCCAGCGGGGAACCGTGTGGTATCTGGCTAAAGTGCCAACCGGTTCCGAGTTGCCCCCCGATTCCGTTTTCGACTGCGTCGTTGTCGACATTGGAGGCGGCTCGCGCGAGCGCCACTGCGAATGGAGCCGGCTGATCCCGCTTCTAGGGCCGAGTGGACGAATGATTTTCCCGGGATGGAACCCGGCGGAAACGATGCTGCCCGAAGCGACCGACGAGCTCCTGCACCGGCACGGGCTGCTGCGATTCAAGACGTTTCAGCTGCCGTCACACGCCGGAGAGACCCAGGCCGTAGGTGTCGTCGCTGTGCGCAGGGCCTACAACCCTGTGTCTCACGCCCGCTCGCTCGCATCGGAGGGAAACTACCGTCGGGCCATCGACGTGCTCGACGACATCCCGCTCGATCTGCTGAACACGGATGAGGACCTGGCCAGTCTATCAGCAGAGAAGCAGAGCCTGTACCTGATATGGCAGCAGTCCCTGCCGGCGGCTCAGCCACCCCACAAGCTGTATTTCAAGGCTCGGCGCGAGTTCGCCCAGGTCACTTCGACACTGCCGCATCACCCGGCAGCGTACCGTCACGAGGCAGCCTTCTGGAGCCACATGGGCCATCCCGAAATGGCCCGGCGTGCGCTGACATCGATTCTGCACGTCACGGCCGACCCCGAGTGTCGTAGCTTGCTGGAAGGGATCCCGCAGAGTCCCGGACTATCGTCGCCGATCGACGACGCACCTGTCTGGAGCGGGTCGAGGAGAGCGCCTCGCGTGCTGGTCATCACGCACGACCGCTCGGACTACGGGATGGACACGCTTTATGATGGCCTGGTGCGGGTCATCGGCGGGGACAACATCGAAGAATATCCCTGGAAGCCGGTGTTGCACGGACAGGATCCGGATGCCGTCCATAACTATCCCTGCGACTTCGATCACCGCACCGCCCCGAGACCTCTGGAACTGATTCTGGCCGACCTGCGGTGCCGACGGTTCGACGTGATCGTATATGCCGACCTCGTGCGGATGAGCCGAAGGGCAGATGTCCAGCGCATCATGGAAGCCGGCCGAGACCTGCCGCTGGTCGTGTACGATACGTGGGACGACGCCTACACTCCCATGGACATCCTTTCCGACTACATCGGCGGCAAACCGGTGGATCTGCTGTTCAAGCGGGAGATGCTCCTCGGGGTCGATTACGGGGCGAACGTTATACCGCTGCCTTTCGGGTATCCTGATCCCCGGGTGCCGCTCCAGGAAACCGCCCGCCGCGACCTCGATGTATTCTGGGCGGGAAAGCGGGTGTGGGGCATGCGGCCTATTTTCCTGCCGGAGGTCGAACGGGTCCTCGGCGTGCAGTTCCAGAAGAGCTACCCGCAGGCCGAGTATTCCCGACGGCTGCGCGGGGCCGCCATCGGGCTGTCTCTTTGCGGGACCGGGTTCGACACCGTACGGTACTGGGAGGTCCCGGCGCACGGTGCCATGCTGCTGGCCGAACGGCCTCCCCTGCGCATCCCCGGCAACTTCGTCGATGGGCGGTCCGCAGTGCTTTTCGGCGATCTGCCGGAGCTGCTGGACAAGTTGCAGCACTACCGCGCGCATCCCGAGGAGGTTGAGCGCATTGCGGAGGCCGGCTACCGTCATTTCTTGGCACACCACACGACCTCGGCGCGCGCCAGGCAGTTCCTGGGACACCTCGAGCGCCGTCTGCAATGGGGATGACATGAACCCTTCAACGCCTCCGTCGGTCGACTGCTGCAACGAGATACTTCCGCCCCCTGCAGAGGAGCAGGGCGGGGCTGACCTCGCGCTTCGCCGGTTGGAGCAACGGTTGCTGCAGGATTCCGATCCGGGGTCGATCGCACTCGAATACCACCGCGCCGCTTTGGCGTCAGAGAGGTTCGCTGAGGCGGCATGCTGCCTGCGGGAGGTGTGCGTCCGGAACCCCGGAGATCGCCGGCTGCGGTTCCTGCGAATTGACCTCCTGCTACGGGCGGGAAAACCGGACGATGCCATGCCCGAAATCGAGTCTGCCATGGCCGATTTCGGCGTAGACAATGGGATTCTGGATGCGGCGCTCTCGGTTCGGGCGAAGATCGGGCCCCACGCGGGCAAGGGCCGCCCGTCGGTCTCGCTGTGCATGATCGTCCGCGACGAGGCCTCACACCTCGCGCGCTGCTTGAAGTCGGCCAAACCGTTCGCCGACGACATCGTCGTGGTCGACACGGGCTCCGGGGACCGCTCGGCAGACATCGCGCGCGCGTTTGGCGCGCGCGTATTCAATCACCCCTGGCAGGACGATTTCGCCGCGGCCCGCAATTCGTCTATCGCGCAAGCGGCCGGCGACTGGGTTTTCGTGCTCGACGCGGACGAGGTCGTTTCGGCTCTGGATTTCGACCGCCTGCTGCCGCTCCTTGCAGCCCCCGCGAGGCGCGCCTACCGCGTGCGCACCCGGAACTACACCCGCGAGCTCAACACTGTCGGCTGGCGCCCCAACACAGGCGAGTATGCCCGCGAGGAGGCGGGAGCTGGCTGGTTCCCGAGCGATAAGGTGCGCCTTTTCCCCCGAGCCCCGGAAATCGTGTTCCGCCACCCCGTCCACGAGTTGGTCGAGCCCAGCCTGAGAGAGGCGGACATCCCCATCCTGACCTGCGAGCTGCAGGTCCACCACTACGGGCACCTCGAGGACGCTCAGCGAACGCGCAAGACCGGAGCATACGCGGAGATTGAAAAGCGCAAGCTGCAGCAGGCGGCCGACCGGCCGGCAAGCCTGCGAGAGGCGGCCATTCAGGCCGCTAAGCTTGGCCGCCCCGAGGAGGCGATCGACCTCTGGCGCCGGTTTCTGGAAGATCACCCGGAGTCACCTGAAGCCCACCTGAACCTGGGTGGCGCCTGTCTTGCGCTCGGCCGCGTCGGCGAGGCGCTGCTCTGTGCTGAAACGGCGCTGCGGTATGCGCCGACCATGCGGGAAGCGCGGGTCAACCTGGCGCTGGCGGCGCTGCACGCCGGCGACGCCGGCAGAGCCGTCGCGGTGCTGGAGCCCGTGCTGGCGCGCGAGCCGGCCTACGATCACGCCCGTTTCCTGCTGGCGGCCGCTCTGGTCTGCGGCGGGGATCCGGCCCGATCGACTGAGACCCTCCGGCCGATGAGCGCCGGCTCCCTGGGCCCGGTCCTGCCGGTTTCGTTCCGCGAGCTGGCCCGGAGCCTGACGGCGGCCGGGCAGACGGAACATGCCCGGAGAATGCTTCGGGCCGCATCGTTATACGAATCCGCCATGCGGGTGCCGCCGGATGAGGCGGTCGGAGAAGCCCGACCGACCGCAGCCGGCGCCCCTTCAATGTGAGGCCCCCATGCCGACGCTATGCACTGCCGCACCGGCCGCACCGGCCGGCGATCTCGAGCCCCCGACCCCGCTGCTGACCAACGTCCAGTGCGCCCCGGCTTCCGTCGCTCGCGCGCAACTGGTCGACTTTCTGCGCATCCAGAAACGGAATCACCCCGAGTACCGGGTCATCGACGTGGGCGGTGCAGCCGGCCCCTTTCCGGCCGAGTTGGTCAGCGCCGTGCTGGATGTCCAGGATCCGCCCGCAGGCAATCGCCAGGAGTGGTTCCGCGGTAACATCGACGACCCTCAGGGATGGCGCGCGGTGGAAGCGGCCGTTGCCGAGCGGGGGCGCTTCGATTTCGCCATCTGCAGCCACACGCTCGAGGACATCTGCAGTCCGTCTCTCGTCTGCGACAAGCTGGGACGCATCGCACGCATGGGCTACGTCGCCGTTCCCAGCAAATTCAAGGAGCTCTCCCGGTTCGAGGCGCCCCTGCCGGGCTACCGGGGATACATCCATCACCGCTGGATCTTCACCGTGCGCGACGGCCGGTTCTGGGGTTTTCCGAAGTTGAGCTTCCTGGAGCAGGACCGCTATTTCGACCGCTTCGCCGCCCCGGAGCTTGCCTGCAACGACCAACTGAGCTTCTGGTGGAAAAACGCACTGGAGCTGCAGCTCGTCAACGACGGCTACCTCGGTCCGTCACCATCGCACGTCGTGGACTACTACCGCATCGGGTTGAGCGGGGACGACCTCGATCGAAAGACAGCGCATCCCATCGGCGCACCGACCGGCACCCGGAATCCCGCCGGCGACGCCCCGGAGGCAGGGACGATTTTGGCCGAAGGACTTTTCGGACATCATCTGTCCACGATGGAAGGGTGCGTGCAAGCCGGAGGTTCGGAACTCGGCCTGGGTATCAGCCTGTTCTCGCTCGCGGTGAGCATCAATGCGCAGCGGGTCATCGAAATCGGGCGATTCAAGGGCTTCAGCACCTTCTGTCTTGCCAGCGCCCTGCGATACCTCGATCGGGGTCGATCGACCCCCGCCGCCCACCGGCAGCGGCCGGATATCAACTATGACGAGTTCGAGGCGCCGAAGCGCCGGGTCCTGATCTCCATCGACCCATGCCCGACACAGGACGCTTACGACCTGATCGCCCGCGAGGAGCTGACCCATTATTTGATCTGGGTCAACCGGGAATCCGAGGCGGTCAGCGTGGAAGGGCTGGCCGACCTGATCTTTATCGATGGCGATCACACCTACGAGGGGTGCAAGCGGGACGTCGAGGCCTACGTACCGCGCAACCTCAAGCCAGGCGGGTATTTCATCCTGCACGATTACTTCGGCTGGTATGACGACCGGGGGCGCAACGGTTCTCCGATCAAGGCGGTCATCGACGAGCTCGCCGCCGACGGACGCTACGAGCACCTCCTCGTGGACACCGGCTACATGTCGTTTTCGATCTTCCGCAAACCGATGGGCTGACCCCATCGCTCACCCCAAATCCCTCCCGTTGTTCCGCATTCACCATCCGCTGACCTCCGCTTTCCTCAGAACATGACGCCTCGGTTCCGCAGCGGCCTCCAAGCTGCCGGCGAACCCGCTCCAGGTTGACACGCGCATCCGCCCATTCGGGGCTTAGACGTTGCGCGTGCGCGAAGGCCGGTTCTGCGTCCTCGAGCCGGCGCATCGACGCGAGCGCCAGGCCGAGATGGTAGTGGTAGCGGTCGACGGCCGGGGAAAGCTCCGCCGCACGACCGATGAGCCCGATCGCGCGCTCGGCGTTCCCCGCCTGGTAGGCCAGCAGCCCCAGGCCGTGCAGGCCTTCAGGGTGGTCCGGGTGCTCGCGCAGCAGGCGCTGGTAGAAGAGTGTGGCCTCGACTGCATCGCCGAGCTTGTGGAAGTGCGCGGCCGCAGCCGCCAGGCCGGCATCGCCGGGGGCCGAGCGCGCGAGCACGAGGGCGCGCGCCAGGGTGTCGATTGCGCGTGCCGCCTGCGTCATGGGGGCTGCCCACTCGCCGGGTGTCTCCTGGCGCATCAGGCGCATGGTCGGGTACCAGGGGCTGTCCGTGCGGCGTTCGAGCCAGCGCCAGTCCGCCGGCTGGGGCAGGAGCAGGTAGACGGGCTTGCCCATGGCACCGGCCAGGTGGGCGACCGAGGTGTCGATCGACACCACCAGGTCGAGATGGTCGATCGCCGCCGCCGTGTCGGCGAAATCTTCTATGTGGGGTCCGAGGTTGACGATCGCCATTCCGGGCGGCGGGCCTTCGCACTCGAGCAGATCCGCCGCGGGGCCTTTCTGCAGCCCGAACAGCTGCAATCCGGGAATGGAAGACCACGGGGCGAACCAAGCGAGCGGCGTCGCGCGACGCGGATCGGTGGCCGTCCCGGCCCAGACCAGGCCGACCCGCAGGCCGTCGCCGGTAATTCGCGGCGCCCACGTTGCGACGCGTTGAGGGTCTGCACCGAGGTAAGGGACCCTGCGCGGAATCGAGCTCAGTTCGGTGTGGAACAGGCGCGGCAGACTGAGGAGAGGGACGTAGACGTCGAACTCCAGGGCGAACTCGGCATCCGGTGGTGTGATCGGCCGGACTTCGTCGATGCAGTCCCAGCCGCGAAAGAGCTCGATCAAGGCGGCCCGGGTCTCGAAAACGACCCGTCCGCCGCACGCCTTGACCAGCGGGAGGTAGCGCACGAACTGGAGCATGTCCCCCAGTCCCTGCTCCGAGTGTACCAGGATCGTCCGGCCGTTGAGCGGGCCGCCGTCCCAGATCGGGCCCGGCAGACGCCGGGGGTAGAACCGCTGCCAGTCGGATTTGACCCAGCGGGCTTCGTAGTTCTTCCAACCCTCTTCGAACTCGCCGTTCAGCAGCTGTGTCGTGGCGAGGTTGAAGCGGGCTTCGGCGTAATCCGGTTCGAGCTCCAGCGCTCTGCGGTACCACGCGACCGCCGATTCGATCTGCCCCAGGTCCTGGTAGGCCTTTCCGGTGTTGTTGCAGGCCTTGGGGTGGGCCGGCCTATGGCGCAGCGTCTCCCCGTAGCACCGGATGGCCTCGGGGAGCCGGTGCTGGAGGTGGTGCAGTCGGCCGAGGTTGTAGTGTGCGTCGGCGCAGTCGGGGCGGCAGGCCACCGCCCGGGTCCAGGCGGTTTCCGCCGCGTCCCGATTGCCCGTCTCCTGAAACGCATGTCCCAGGTTGACGAGCGCCTCGACAAAATCCGGTCGCAGCGCGAGAGCGCGGCGGTAGCAATCGAGCGCTTCGGCGTGGTGCCCCGTTTCCTGGTGGGCAAGACCGAGGTTGTAGAGCGCGTCCGTGCGTCCGGGCGCGAGCTCGGAGGCGCGGCGGTAGGCGGCGATTGCGCGTTCGACGTCTTTCGACTCGTAGTGCGCGATGCCCAGATTGAAGAAGGCGTCGGCAAAGTCCGGTTCCAGCTCGACCGCGCGCCGGAAGCAGGCAGCCGCCTCATCCCAGCGCTTGAGCTCCAGAAACACAGTGCCGAGGTTGAAGTGGATTTCGACGGCTTCCGGCGCGAGCGCAATCGCCCGAAGATAGCAGTCGATGGCCTGCAGGTGGTCCCGCTCCGCGGCGTGGCGGTTTCCCCGGCCAAACCAGGACTCGACGCCGGCCCCGAAAAGGGGCGAGGCAGGTTCAGCCGCCGCGGTGTCGTCGACGGTCTGGCTCATGGCGCTTTCGGCCCTTTCCGAACCAGCGCTTCCAGGTCGCGGCCGACCCGTGCGACCACCCCCTCCCAGCCGCTGCCGTGCTTCTGCCGGTAAAGACGCATGGTCGGGTACCAGGGGCTGTCGGTCCGGTCGAGCAGCCAGCGCCAGTCCGCCTGGCGCGTGAGCAGTACCCAGACCGGTTTGCCCATGGCGCCGGCGAGGTGCGCCACCGCCGTGTCGACCGCAATGACGAGGTCGAGCCCGGCCACGGCTGCCGCCGTGTCGCTGAAATCTCCGAGCTCAGGCCCCCAGATGGTGATGCCCGCCGCGTGTGCGGCACTGAACTCGGCCGGCGGTGCATCCTTCTGCAGTGCGACCCAGCGGGTGCCGGATATCGGTGCGAGCGTCAGCAGGAGTTCGAGCGGGCAGGACTTTTCGGCAAGCCGGGGCGTCCATCGGCTGCCTGACCAGACCACACCGATGTTCAGCGCGAGCGGGTCGAGGCGTTCGGCCCAGTCGGCGGCCAACGCGGGGTCAGCAAACAGGTAGGGGACGCGGTTCGGAATGAGTTCGATCGTGGTGCCGCAGAGACCGGGCAGACTCAACAGCGGGACGTGCAGGTCGTGTTGGGCGCGGGTCGGGCCGTCGGCGGAGAGCTCCAGGATGTCGTCTGCGCCTTCAACGCCGTGCAGCAAACGGCTCAGCGCGGCCGGGGCCTCGAACAGGACCCGGCCGCCGCGGGCCTTCGCCAGCGGCAGGTAGCGGACGAACTGGAGGGTGTCCCCGAAGCCTTGCTCGTGGTGGACGAGCAGCGTCCGGCCGTCCAACGGCTCGCCATGCCAACGCGGCGCGGGCAGCGCGTGCGGGTAGGCCTTGGTCCACTCCGGGCGGCGGCAGCGCCATTCGTAGCCCGGCCAGCCCTCGGCGAAGCGCCCCAGCGCCAGGTGGATCAGGCTGCGGCTGAAGTGCATCTCGGCGTCGTCCGGGTCCAGGCGCAACGCGGAGTCGTATAGGGCAAGCGAATCGTCCCAGCGCCCGAGGTCGCGAAACATGCGGGCGACGTTGGCGAAGCACGCACGGTCTTCGGGGGTGAAGGCCAAGGCCTTCCGGTACCATTCGGCCATGCCCGCCGGATCTCCGCGGTCGAGGCAGACGTTGCCCATGTCGATGTGGGCGCCGTGGTGTCGAGGGTCGAGGGCCAGCACGCGCCGGTAACACGCCTCGGCATGTTCCAGAAGTCTCTTTTTGTGGTGGCAGAGGCCGAGGCCGTGCAGCGCCGCAGCGCAGACTGCGTTCTGCGCAAGCGCCTGCTCGAAGCATCGGGCCGCTTCGTCCCAACGCTCCCGGTCGAACAGCAGACGACCGGCGTTGCACCAGGCATCGGCGTAGGACGGCTGGGCCCGGACCGCGCATTCGAAGCTCGCTAACGCGGCTTCATCTCGGCCCAGTGCACGCAATACAATACCGAGGTTGTTGTGGGCCGCGGCCAGGCCGGGCGCCAGGATGACGGCCTGTCCCAGGGCTGCCGCGGCCTCCTCGGGGCGCCGGGATTCCCAGAACAGCAGTCCGATGTTGAAATAGGCCTCGGCGCAGTCGGGGCAGAGGTCGATGGTGCGCCGGTACGCCTCCAGCGCCTCGTCCGGGCACCCGAGGTCGTGGAGGGCTTTCGCCAGGCTGAACTGGATGCGTTCATCGTCGGGGGCGAGTCCTGCAGCGGCCCGGAACCGCCCGGCGGCATCCGAGGACCGCCCGGCGGCCTGGAGCTCGAGACCGTCCCGGTAGGCCTGCTCGGCGGTGTCGCCCTCGGGTGTTGGCGCGCGCTGGGCCGTCGGCGTGAGATCGGTATTCGGCTCAGCGCTCATCGATGTCGATCGCATGCGGCGTCCCGCCCTGCCGGTAGATGTCCCACATGGCCGCATAGGCACGCTCGAGGTTGCGTGCGAAGCGCGCGGTGTCGAAGAGCGGCATGGAGGTGCGGTTGCGTTCGAGGCGCCGGCGCAGCGCGCGCAGCTCATCCGGTGCCGATGCCAGGCGCACGGCGGCGTCCTCGTATTCCTGCGGGTCGGCGGTCACAAGCTCGGGAAGACCGACCGTCAGGAGCATGCTGGCCGTGGCGCGCGAGGCGAACTGGCTGCCGCAGCAGGTCAGGACGGGCAGCCCGGCCCAGAGCGCGTCGCAGGTCGAAACGTGGCCGTTGTAGATGCGGGTGTCGAGCGCAAGGTCGGCCAGCCGCAGCCGGGCGAGGTGCTCGGCCTTGGTCGGCATCTTTTCCGCGAACACCAGCCGCTCGGCTGCGATGCCCGCCGCGGCTGTCGCACGGCTCAAGTTCGCCGCAGCGGCCGGGTTGCCGCCCGGCAGCCACAGCACGGCCTGCGGCAGGCGGCGCAGGATCGCCATCCAGGAGCCGAATCCCGCGGGCTCGATCTTGGTGAAGTTGGTGAAGGCCGCGAAAACGAACCGGTCCGCGCGCAGGCCGACTTCCTCCCGGCGGGCCGGGCTCGCGGCGATCGGCTGAGCGTCGTCGGTCGCCATGTAGCAATCGGGCAGGTAAACGAGAGCCTCGCTGTAGCTCGCAGCCTGGTCCTTCGGGGTGGCCGTGCGGTCGGTGAGGAAGTAGTCCAGCCAGGGGGCGCCGCTGGTCCCCGGAAACCCCAGGTAGATGACCTGGAGCGGCGCAGGGCGAAAGGCCGCGATCGCCATGCGATTGCCGGTGGTGTGGCCGGCAAGGTCGATCAGGATGTCGACGCCGTCCCGGTGGATACGCTCGGCTGCCCCGAGATCGCCGAGGCTGCTCACATCGACGAACCGATCGCAGGCGGCCGCGATGTCCTCGCGCAGCGCGCTGCCGTCCGAGGGGCCATAGGAGTACGCGTGCACGCGAAACGCCGTGCGGTCGTGCCGGCGCAGCAGGCTACGGATCTGCTGGGCCACCGGGTGGTTGCGGAAGTCCCCGGAGAGATAGCCCAGCGTGAGAGACCCGGATGACGCCCGGCGGCCTTCGAAAGCGAAGCCGGCCCCGGCGGATCCGGCCCGTCGGACGGAATCTCGGCAGTGCGATGCGGCGACGGCCAGCCGCGTTGCAGGCCCGGTGTCCATCCAGAGGCTGAGCATGGGCTGCACGGCGGTTGCCTCACCGCGCGCGAGCTGGTGGCAGGTGAGCGTCTCCAGCCGTTCGTCCACTTCCGGCAGGCCGTCCCAGGCGCAGGTGCTGCGCATCAGGATGGCGAGGTGGCCGAGCGCGTCGGCAAAGTCCGGGCGCAGCTCGACCGCCCGCCGGGCATATAGCAGCGCATCGTCCCAGCGCCCGAGGACTCTCAATGCGTTGCTCAGGCCGTTGGCCGCCTCGGGGTAGTCGGGTTTCAGTGCGAGAGCGCGGCGGTAGAGATCGGCCGCCTCGGCCACGCGGTGCTGGCCCATGCGGGCGACCGCCAGGTTGTAGGCCGCGGGCGGCTCATGGGGAAACCGCTTGAAGATGTGCGCGAACAGGTCGGCGGCCGCATCGGTCAGGCCGAGCGCGTGGCAGGCGAGGGCCAGGCTGCCGGCCGCAGCCGGGTGGTCCGGCGCGAGCTCGAACGCGCGCCGGGCGGAGGCGAGCGCTCCCGGCAGGTCCCCCGCAGCGCGGCGCACGGCGGAGAGACGCGCGAGGGCTTCGACGCTGTCGGCGCCAGGAGTCATCGATAGCGGTTGAATTTGAGCGGTTGCAGTCACGACACGTCGCTTTCAGAGCTGATCGGCTGAAGCGAAGCAAAATGCGTACCTCGTGCAGCGGTTCGCTGTACAGGCCGGAAGCGGCGGAAAACGCGGCCGGCCTGCCGCCCGCGTACCGGATGAATAGGGCAAGGGCGCGATTCAGCGTCAGAAAATTGACTGGATCCCCTCTCGATGGTGCCCCTGTCGGGTGGATGGGGCGTTACGTTGCGCCCCGTTGTCCGCTTCGGTATTGGCCCTCGTCCCGCAACCTGCGGACCGAGACCAGCCGGCGGTGCTTCCGGCTCCCGGATGGCATGGAACCTGCTAAATCCACAAGGGCGGGCGTGCGAGGCGAATTCGTCCGCCCGCTGGAGGGCCTTTTAATGTCGTCGAACGCAACCGTCACCCGAAGCATGGTCATTCCCGTGCTGGATCTCTCCCCGCACGGGGCCTACAACATCCTCACGCTGCTGGACGACCTCCAGCCGGTCGCGGGCGAGGTCATCTGCATCTTCAACAGCCCGGAGGTGTTCGAGAAGCTCCGCGATCACCCCCGCATCGACAAATTCTGTTTCAACAAGCTCAACGCCGGCGTGAGCCGCTCCTGGAACATGGGGATCAATCTCGCCGAGGGACGCGCGATCGTCATCATGAACGCCGACCTGCACGTTTCGGCGGCCGCCATCGAGCAGCTGGAGGGCTATCTCTTCAGCCTCCCCGACGCGGTAATGGTGGGGCCACAGGGGTCGCACCTCGATTTCAAGAACCTCAAACTCGTCCGCTATTTTGAGAAAGGGTCCTTCGACGCACCGGTGCGAACCCACGACGTGTCCGGATTTTTCTTCGCGCTGCACCGAGAGCATTTCCAGCGCTATCGCCTGCAGTTCGACGTCCGGTACAGCCCCTGCTTCATGGAGGAATGGGACATGGGACTGCAGGTGATACAGGCTGAGCTGGCCTGTTACGCGGTTCCCGTAACGGGTTTTGAACACCACTGGGGGATTTCCGGTTCAAACGAAAACGCCAGGATCAGCTATTTCGGAAGGGACGTCTTCCGCAACGACGTGCTGGAGGCCAACCGCCGCCAGTTCCTGGACAAGTGGTTCCACCAGAAGCCCCCGCCGCGGGTAGCGGCCGTCTGAGACCAGTCCTCGTGGTCTCGGTTGCAATCGGGCGCGCACGATGAAGCTGCTCTTCCTGACTCACCCGTATCCCAACTACGTGCCGGACCTGCTGCTGCACGGCCTCCGCAAGCTGCTCGGCCCGGCGGTGGTCGACTTTCCGCGCAAGGACTGCGTCTACGAGGGGGTGCTGGGCCTCGGGGTCTGCCCCCCCAATCAGCTATGTCCCGGCTGGTTCCCGGCCGACAGCGGCGAGGTCGACCGCGAGGACGTACCGCACAAGATCCGCAGCGGGTTTTTCGACTGCCTGGTGTGCGACGTGCGAGCACTGCCGCAGTGGGCCGAAGCCATAGGCACATCGCCGACTCGGTTGGCGCTCGTCGACGGCGAGGACCTCCCCTTCCCGGTGAACCACGGCGCGGCCGTGCTCTTCCGCCGGGAGACCGGCGGCACCGACGGCAGCATCCCGCTGCCGATGGCATTACCCGAAGAGGTCTTCAACTGGATCAGCGCCTACGATGGGCAGACGAAACGCTACAGCCTCGGGTTCCTGGGGAGCACCCAAAACGACGGCCGCCGGGAACTCGTCGAGACGCTGGCTGCCGCATACCCGGACGGCCTTTTCAGCGCGTCGGTCGTGCCCTCGGAGCACAACCCCTTTCCCAAAGGGCGCTACAGCCGCGACGAGTACTACCGCGAGCTGCAGGCCTGCCGGGTCGTTCTGTCGCTGCCGGGTGCCGGGTACGACACGTTTCGATTCTGGGAAAACGCCGGCTGCAACGCGGTGCACCTCGCTCAGCACCTCCCGATCCGCATCCCTGAGGATTTCATCGAAGGGGAGGGCATTCTGAGGTTTCGCACGGTCGACGATCTTCGTCGGCAGCTCGACGCCGCGCTGATGGGGGAAGAACGCACCGGCGAAATGATCGCCGCCGGCCGGCTCCACCTCTACCGTCATCATCTGACCACGTCGCGGGCGCGATATTTCCTGGATCGGCTGCCGGTGCGGACAGGGCAGGACGGCCGGAAGGCGGCAGCGAACAGCGACTGCAACTCCGACGCGGCCGCGTACCGCGCTGCGAGCGGAGGCCCCCTCCACCTGGGGTTGGTCGCGGGGAACGGCTACGGCTGGGGGGTGTGCAGCCGCTACCTCATCCAGGAGCTCTCCCGGATGACCGACTGCCGGGTGCTGAGCGAGACGGACGGCAGCGCCGCGAACGGAAGCCTGGAGGGCAGCCTCTTCCAGGCGCTCACCGGGGTCGATTTCTTCCCCATGTTCCCCAACGCCCGGGCCCGGCGCAACTACGGCTACACCTTCTTCGAGAACGAGCTGACCCGGCACTCCGTCGAGAACGCAAAGACCTTCGACCTTGTCCTGGCGGGATCCAGCTGGTGCCGCGACCGGCTGCTCGAGCGCGGCATCCCCAACTGCGACGTGCTGCTCCAGGGAATCGACCCGCAGCTGTTCCACCCAACCGGAGAGGAGCCGGACGACGAACGCTTCATCCTGTTCTCGGGCGGGAAGTTCGAGCTGCGCAAGGGCCAGGACCTGGTGCTGCGGGCCTTCAAGGCGCTCCAGGACAAATACCCCGATCTCTGGCTCGTCAACTGCTGGTACAACCTCTGGCCGGAGTCCATGCGCCTGATGGAGAGCTCCCGTCACATTCGCTTCGAGGCGTGCGAGGGCCCCTGGCAGGAGGTCATGCGGCGCACCTACGAGCTCAACGGGCTCGACGCGTCCCGCATCGTCACCTGCGATCTCATGGCGCCCGAGCTCCTGCCCGAGCTCTACCGCCGTACTCACCTCGGGGTTTTCCCCAACCGCTGCGAGGGCGGTACCAACCTGGTATTGATGGAGTACATGGCCTGCGGCCGGCCGGCGGTCGTCAGCTACGCGACGGGTCACACGGACGTGGCCAGCGAAGACGACGCGCTGCTGCTGCGGGAGATGTCCGAGTTCCGCATCGTCGGTGCCGACCGGAAACCGTTCGCCCGCTGGGCGGAGCCGTCTCTCGACGAGCTGATCGCCCGGATCGAATACGCCTACGCTCACCGGGGCGAACTGAAGGCCATCGGCCGCAAGGCGGGTGACAACATGCGGCGCTTCACGTGGAGGGCCATGGCCGAGGCGCTGATGCGGATTCTTCAACGGAGCTGATCCGTTCCTTCCGTCCACGCTGCTGATATCCGGCGAGGTGCAATGAATTCCAGCTTCTTACCGGTGGTCAATTCCGTTACGGACCGTTGCAAGGTCTGCACGTCGGTCAGCCGGTTGTTCGACGTGGTCGACTTTCACGGGAACATCGACCTGGACCCCGCCTGGCCGAATCGAAAATCGATTTTCCCCGTTTCCGGAATACCGATCTACTACTGGAAATGCGGCGCCTGCGGATTGGTATACACTCGTGCCTTCGACGGGTTCAGACCCGATGACTTCCGGGAGGTGATCTACGACCAAAGCTGGCGCGACCACCTCCTGGGGGATGCTCGGCAGCGGGCAAATCATATCGCGGATATCGTCAGGGAACTCTTCTTGCCGGGGTCCGGCTCCGCCGGCCTGGATTACGGGGGAGGCGACGGGCAGCTCAGAGACGCGCTGAACGGGCGCGGATTTCAGTTCGGGAGCTACGATCCGTTTTGCGGGAACGACACCAGGCCGAACCGCACGTTCAACCTGATTACGTGCATCGAAGTCTTCGAACACGTCTGCGATGTCGGCAACCTCATGCGAGACCTCGACCAGCTGTGTGCCGAAGACGGGGGAGTGTTCTTCACCACTCGGCTTTGCGAGGACGTGAAGCGTTGCCAGGGGTGGGCCTACTGCCTGCCCCGATCCGGACACATCACCTTTTTCACCCGGATGAGCCTGCAGCATGCTTTTGCAGCCCTACGCCTCAACTACACCCGTTTAGGCTTTATGCAGGGCCAGGACTGTCACTTCGCCTGGCGCGGGCAGCCCGCATTCATCCGGTCACACTCCTGAAGCGATCCGGCGCAGGCTCCGAACGAACGACCAACGGATGGCGACCCCCGGGGTCCCATCCTGCGCGGCCGGCGAGTTACGCTGCGCGTTCAAGCCGGCAGTCCCGGGTCCTCTTTTTTGCCGGGCAGCTTCAGGGCGCGGGGTCTCCGATCGCCACCAACCCCGACCCCGAAAAATGGCCGATCGGGGTGAGGTCCTCCTTCGGCTCGGTGATCGAATCCCAGAAACGGATCATGGCCGTGTTGAGGTGGATGTCGTCCAGGAACAGCCAGCCCCGGTAGTGGTTGCGTTTCAGGAAAGCATAGAACTCGCGTTCGAAACCACCGTCGTGGTTGGTGTCCAGCATGATGAGCGGTGACGAGAGCAGACGTGGGTCCTGCATGACATTGCCGATACGGTATTCGATCCGGCCGAGGTCCTCCGGAAACTGCAACGCCTTGCAGTCGACGATGTCGTAGGAGACGACCCGATTGGTCGGGTGGTGCGAGAGGGCCAGGGCCGAGTAGCCGCGGTTGGTGCCGATGTCGAACAGGGTCGCCTGGTCGAAGCGCGAGCCCAGACAGGCGATCAGGCGGTAGTGCTCCCGGAACTGCGTGTCGAGGAAATACCCCAGGTGCTGAGGGTCAGCCACATGGCGTGCCAGAGGTCGAAGATCCACCCGGGCGACCGTTTCGCACTCGACGGCGAGGCGGCGGCTGAGGTGATCAGGCGGAATCGAATCGGGGGAGAGGATCTGCCGGGTCCTGAGTTCGAGGTAATGCTCGCGGTCGATGAAGAACACCCCATAGGGGCCGGGCCCGTAATCGAACAGGGCGTGGGATTTCGAGAGGCGGGCGAGCTCGTCGAAAAACCAGGCCGAGCGATGGGTCTCGAATGGGTTCCCGTAGATCGCCGGCTGCTTCCACGTGTTGCCCAGAGGGATGAACACCGCCAGATGATGCTGCGCATGAGCGATGCACTTGTCAAAAAGCGCCCATGCACGGGTTTTTTCGAAGTGCTCGAGGACGTCACCGAGCACGACCAGGTCATAGGCCCCCAGGTGGTCAATCACATCGAATGCATCCCCGATATGGATGGTATCGTAGATGGCTCGCTGGTGATCCTGGATGTAATCCGCATACGCCTCGATCCCGTCGATCCGCACCTGCCAGCTGCTGCGACGGTAGGATTCATTCAGCATCACGTCTAGGCAGTCCCTGGCCAGAAACCCCCATTTGCCGTTGCCCAGACCGATGTCCAGTATCGAACGGGGGCGGAACTGCATCAGAAATGCGACAAACGTTTCCATGTGGCTGTAGGGGCTGGTGGGCATGTGCTGTGGTCTCCGTTTGAGCGGTCGTGCCGGGTCCGCCTATCGTCGGCAGGCTCACGCCAGAAACACCCGATCGAACTGTTCCATGATGCGTTGCGGAGAGAACCTATCCGAGTAGCAATCCGGTCGCGTCTCGCCCTTCTTGAAGGCCATGAACGTCGCGAAGAGCTCCGGCGGCGTCCGGTAGTAGATGCCGTGCTCCCCCAGCACGTGCAGGTGGAACCGATCGGGCGACCAGAACCAGCTGACGACGGGCTTACGGCGCTGGGAGAACTCCCCGACGGCGAGCCCGAACGTCTCCCCTTCGGCCCGCGCGTGAATCATGGCATCGCAGGTGTTGATGAAACGCGACTTGAAGGCCGGCTCCACAGATTTCGGAAGGTAGATGACCCGCGGGTGCTGTATGAACGGGGCCGTGTTGATGAAGACGAAATAAAGGTCTTCCCGGTTGGCCACGGCAAGACCGATGGTCCGCATGACGGCCATGATGTTGAACTGGGTGAAGCCACCGTGGCGGCCGAACACGACGGCATCGGCGGGAATGCCCAGCTCGCGGCGCAGGTCTCCGCCGGTGTCCGGTAGGTCGACGATGTGGTGCACGACCGGAACGTCGTTGATGGCGTAGGTGTCGGCAACCCATTCGGAGATGGCGGCATACACGTCTCCGTGCGGGTTGTGGGCCGTGAAGACGCAGTGGACCGCGCTGCGGCACTTCAGAACCGACAGGTCGAACGGCGGCACGTGTCCGTACGTCAACATGTAGAACACGTCGACCTGCCGCGAGAGGGCGCCGAGGTCGTCGACCGACCCGTATGCCACCGTGTCCGGGAACCGGTTGCGATACGCGTTCGCGGACGGCCCCTCGGCGTTGCGCGGCAGGGCGATGACGGAACGATTGCCGAGAATGCGCTCGTTGTAGTCGGCGTACTGGTGGATCGCCACCGACGCTCCGCGTTCGTTGGCATTCGGGTCGAAGAAGGCGACGATTTTAGAGGCCATGGTTCCCCCGGGGGAAGACAGACGTTCCGCATATCCTGCATCCTGCCGACTGCAATCCGGCCGGAGCCATTCCATCCATGCGTTCTATCTCCATGCGAATGGAGTCAACGACGGCGTTCCAGTCTCGATTGGCGCGACGCCTGAACAGCCGCATGGTCGGGTACCAGGGGCTGCGATCGAGCTCCAGCATCCAGCGCCAGTCCGGGATATTCGGCAGGAGCACCCAGACCGGCCGCGCCATGGCCCCCGCCAGGTGTGCCACCGAAGTGTCGACCGACACGAGCAGGTCCAGGTGCGAAAGCGCCGCGGCGGTGTCTGAGAAGTCATGGAGCTCGGGCCCCAGGGGGACGATCGCGTCCCGCAGCGCGGAATCCGCGATCTGGGACTCGGCCGTTCCCTTCTGCAGCGAGTAGAGCCGGACGCCCGGAATCCGGGCCAGCGGCAGGAAGGTGTCCAACCGGAAGGACCGGTTGCGGTCGTTCTGATGCTCGGGCCGTCCGGCCCACACCAGACCGACTTTGAGTCCCGGCCCCTCCATGCGCTCCGCCCAGGCCGACGACCTCCGGGGGTCGGGTCGGATGTAGGGGACCTCGGCCGGCACGGTGTCCGCCGTCGTGCCGAAGAGATGGGGCAGGCTCATGAGAGGGACATAGCGGTCGGCCGCCGGACCGGGCGCCTGCTCATCGTCCGGGCGGGCGACGATCTCGTCCACGGCGAGGTTGCCCGCCAGGAGCGGGATCAACTCCCGGCGCGTCTCCAGGATCACGCGCCCGCAGCGCCGCTTGACTTCCGGGAGGTACCGCACGAACTGCAGCGTGTCCCCGAGGCCCTGTTCGTCGTGCACCAGGATCGTCAGGCTGGGGTCGGTGGCTCCGTCCCAGCGCGGCTGGCGCGGGCGATAGGGGTAGATTCGCCGCCAGTTGGGCAGGCGGAAACGCCACTCGTAGTCCTGCCAGCCCTCGCGGAACCGGCCGTGCAGCAGGTGGACGAAGGATCGGTTCCAGTAGGCTGCCGCGAGATCGGACTTGAGTCGGATGGACTCGCCAAAGCAGGCGATGGCCTTTTCCCACTCGGCTGCGTTCTTGTGGACCAATGCCAGATTGTTCCACGATTCTGCATGTTCGGGCTGAAGGAGGACGGCTTCCCTCAGGCACGATGCTGCTTCCGGGGCCTGATCCATGTCCTTCAGGGTGCTGCCCAGGTTGTAGTGCCCTTCATGGAGGTCGGGCCGCAGCCGGACGACTTCGCGAAAACACTCCGCAGCGCCGATCAGATCCCCCCCGTCGCGCAGCAGGTTGCCCAGGTTGTTCCACGCTCCCACCAGGGTGGGGCTCAACCGCAGCGCCATGCGGTAGGCTTCGATCGCTTCGCGCTGTTTCTGCCGCGTCCGCAGCACCTCGCCCAGATTGAAGTGCGCTTCGGCAAAATTCGGTTTCATACGGATCGCTCGCAGAAAACAGTCAGCGGCCGGCTCCAGTTCGCCTGCATCGACGTGGATCCGGCCGAGGTTGTTCCAGGCCGGAGCCAGGTCCGGCTTGACTTGCAGCGCCCTGCGGTAGAAAGCCGAGGCCTGGGACGGTTGCCGGATGGACTGATAAATGAGGCCCGTATTGTAGCAGGCCTCGTACAGCCCGGGGTTCTGGCGGAGCGCCTCGCTGTAGCAGACCAAGGCGTCGCCGAGGCGGCCGGCGGTGTGGTGCGCGTCCGCCTGTCGCAGCCAGGCTACGGCGTTGTCCGGCGGTGTCGGCGGACGCTGCACGGATGCCGTCGCGCTCATGGCCGCCCTCGCTGCAGTGCGGTGGATCTGCCCGAAACCTCTTTGGAGAGGAAGTCCTCCAGAGCCTCGCTGAAGCTACTGTCGCGAACCAAGCGGTCCTTACGCTCCGCCACTAAAGAGCGCATTTCGGCCAGCAGGCCGGGATCCTGCGCCAGCTCGACGGCAATGCGGACGTAGTCGCCCTTGTCCGCGGCCACGGTGCGGGTGATGCCCATCATCCGCAGCATGGCGAAGGCGTGGCGGCCGCGCATGAAACGGCCCGGGCAGGTGACGACCGGAAGCCCGCAGCTGAGGGCTTCGAGGGTCGTCTTGCCGCCGGACCACTCAAGGGTGTCCAGCAGTGCGTCGCTCGCCAGGTTCAGGCTGAGGAAGCCTGCGAAATCGAGACGCCGCGTAAACCGGCAGAAGCGCTCGGCCGGCATCCCGTAGGCGTCGAAGGCGCGCGCCAGGCGGGTGCGGAAGCGCTCGGTCACCGCCGGCCGGGAGTGCGAGATGAAGACGAACTGGGCGTGCGGGACCTCGCGGGCGATGCGCGGATAGACGTCGTCGTGCTGCGGCAGGTTTTTGAAGAGCGACTGGCTGTTGAGGTAGACGAAGGCTGAGTCGCTCAGCCCCAGCTCCGCGCGGGGAAGCGGGCGGTCGGGCAGGGCAGGGGGCGTGTAGTGCAGCGCCAGGTTTGGCAGCCGGATGAGCGTCTCCGAGTAGTGCTCAGCCGCGTCTTCGGGCTCCATGAGGTCGCTGCTGAGGTAGTAGTCGATCGACGGCAGCCCGGTCGTGACCGGGTGCCCCCAGCCCTTGCACTGCACGGGAGCGAGCCGCAGCGCGGCCAACTGCGAGGCGAGCGCGTTCATGCCGATGTCGGTGTAGACGAGCAGGTGCATTCGGTCGGCCGCGATCCGGCCGGCGGCGGCCTCGAGGTGCCCGCCCACCTGGTGGAACACGTCGGCGCGGGCACGGATGCGCTCGGTGACCGCGTCGGTGTCGACGCCGATATGGTAGCAGAAGATCTCGAAGCGCTCGCGCCGGTGGCTTTCCAGCCAACCGAGCAGGAACTGCCCCACGGTGTGGTTGCGCATGAACGAGGAGACGTACCCGACCCGGATCCGCTCGCCGGCCCCGAGAGCCGGCATGGGGGGGCGTTCGGACCACTGCGGGTAGCAGGCCGCCATCACCCGCTGCAGGAACCCCCCGTAGGCCCGCTGGAGATCGCGGTCGTCCAGGCCCTGGTACTGGAGAAAGAAATGAGTTGTGCTGGCGACTCCCGCCAATGCGCGTCGGCGGTCCTCGGCGCTTTCTATCGGGGTTTCGCGGATCAGCCGCTCGAGGTTCGCGGCGAAGCGCCTGCGCAGCAGGTGGATGTCCTCGGGGCGTTCGTAGAGGATGGGCAGCGACAGGTCGTGGAGCCAGCGCGCCGGCGCGTAGAAGGGATCGCAGCGCAGCGCCTGATCGAAGTGCGCGAGGCTTTCGTCATACCGGCCGTCCAGCTGCCGGGCGACTCCGATGTTGTAGTGGGCCTCGGGCAGGCCGGGGTCGGCCTGCAGGGCCCGACCGTAGCACTCCAGCGCCTCTTCGATCCGGTTGCGCTCCTTGAACACCTGGCCGAGGTTGTTCCAGGCCTGGGCGAACTCCGGCCGGGCCTGAATCGCCCGCCGGTAGGCCGCTTCGGCCCCGCGCCCGTCCCCCAGGGCGCGGGCCGCATTGCCGAGGTTGAAGTGCCCCTCCGCGAAGCTCGGCTCAGCTTCGGCGGCCTTGCGGTAGCAGTCCGCGGCCCGGGCGATGTCGCCTGCGTCCCACAGCAGGTTGCCCAGGACCAACAGCGCCTGGAAAAATCCGGGCCGCAGCCAGATGGCCCGCCTCAGGGATTCCATGGCCGCGGCCGGCTGCCCCTGGCCGCGCAAGGCCTGCGCCAGGTTGAAGTGGGCCTCAGCGAACCCCGGGTCTATGGCGATGGCCTCCCGAAAGCAGTGCGCAGCATCGTCGCACCGTCCCATGGCGAGCATCCGGTTGCCCAGCTCGTTGCAGGCGTCCGGATCGGCCGGGCGCGCCCGCAGCGCGCCCGGCAGGGCGGCATCCTCCGGGGATGGCGGGATCGCGGTTCGGGTCGAATCGAGCAAGCGTCGTTTCCTTCGCGAAGTGGCGGCGCACCTTTCCTGTCCCAGGGTCACCGGTCGCAGCAGACAATTCACAGCAATATATATGCCATGTGAGAGGCAAGGGACCGGGCGCGGGCCCGATTCGATCCCGCCCGAGGCGGCGGACAGGGGGTGAAAAAAACGACCCCGGGGCAGATCGACTGCACACCGGGGTCGGGGAGGATGGCGGGTCGGACGGGGACGGCGTGGACGGATTCGGGGTCAGTTCCCCCTCAGCCCGGCCGCGATGTTCTGGTTGATGTTGATGATGATGGTGAGCTTCTCCGGGCTGGGATAAGCCATCGTCTCGAAGATGCGCTTGTCGATGAACCCGCTCAGGCGCAGCAGGTCGACCTTGAGCTTTTCGGGCAGGGGGTTTTCCGGCTTCATGATCTCGGCCTGCAGGATGCTCCACACGCGCTGGTTGAACTTGAGCGCCGAGTCGAGCCTGGCGTCGCGGTCCGGTGAGTCCCACTGACCCTGGCACTCCTTGAGCTTGAGGGCGGCCTTGGTCAGCACCGCCGCCTCGACCTCGCGGCCGCTCATCGTCGATTTGGTGACGCTCTCATACGTTTTCAACGCTGCCTGATACACGTCGCAGTACCTCCTGTTCGTAGTCGATCAGACGCTTGGTGAGCTTCAGGGCCTGGTAGTAGTTGCGCTGGAGGATCATCTCGCTGATGGAATCGATCAGGCCAACCGTCCGCGGGACCGCCTTGACCAGCTCTCCCGCCAGATCCCAGAACGCCTTGTGGTAGACGGGGAGGTTGGCTTCATCGATGTACATCAGCTGCACGGCCAGGTAGATGCGCCGGCACGGGGAGTCGGCCTTTTCTTCGGTCAGGATGTCCTTCTGGCGCAGGATCGGCACCTTGTTTTCGACGACCAGGTCGCAACTGCCGCCGCTGCCGTTGGTGACCACCGCGCCGCCCAGGATCATGCGCTCGCCTGGCTTCAACGTGATTTTGAGGGCCATTCCGTTTCACCGGTTCATGTTTGTGCCGCTTGCGACCCTGCAGCGCTGCAAGAAGAGCGCCATCGGTGGAAGACCGGGGGAGGGACGGGTCCCTCCCCCGGGGTTCACGGTTGGATCCGGGTTAGAAGAGCCTCAGGACCGACTGGGCCGACTGGGAGGCGAGGCTCAGCGACGTGGTGCCCAGGGACTGACGGGTCTGGAGCATCAGCATGCTGGCGCTCTCCTCGTTCATGTCGGCGTTGGTGAGTCCGGCCGCGCCGTCCTTCAGGACGTTGATCATGCTCTGGGTGTAGTCCTGGCGGGCGGTGATGATGCTCAGGTTGTTGGCGAGCTTGCTCGACTCGGTCCGCAGCGCCCGGGTAGCGGCGTCCAGGCGCGCGATGCCGGAGTTGATGTCGAGCTTGTCGGCGGTCCCGCCGGCGCTGACCCACTGGTTCCCCGTGGTGAAGGACATCAGGGTCAGGGTGGCCCCGGTCGAACTGGCGTCGAACCCGGTCATGGTCAGGTTGGAGTTGCCGAGCTCGTCGAACTTGACCTGGGTCGTGACGTTGGAGCTGTCCAGCAGGTTGACGCCCTTGTACCCGGAGTCGTCGGCGATCGTGTCGATCTGGGCCAGAACCTGGTGGTACTGGTTCATCAGGGTGTTGATGTCCGAGGTGGTCTCGCCGGAGAGGGCCGAGGTCGCCAGGGACTTCGCCGCGGCGATCAGGGAGCGGATGCTCTCGATGCCCGCGTCGGCCGCCTTGACCGTCTGGATGCCTTCCGACATCTCGTCCTTACGGGCGGCCAGGTCGCCGGCGCGCTGCTCGTGCGCCAGTGCGGTGAAGTAGGACACGGGATCGTCCAGGGCGCTGTTGACCTTCTTGCCCGTGGACAGCCGCTTCTGGGTGATCTCCAGGGCCTGATCCGTCTTCTGAAGGGCGACCAGGTTGGCCCGCATGCCTGAGGTGAGGGTGGTCGGTTGAATAGCCATAGTCTCTTTGCTCCTTTTCTAGTTTGGGTAGTTTGGCATTCTTGCCAAATCCGGGTGTTCGTTTCGGTTTCGGTGTTCTCTTTCGCGCCGTCAGGTCTGTTTTCCCCCCTCCTTTCGGACCCGTGATTCCGACGCCCTTTGCTGGTGTCTATCGGGCCCTGCGGGCGGAAACTTTAGCTGTTTTTGGCGTCGGGGCCGACGCGGCGGCTCACGGGGCTCTTTCGCGGCGCGGTCGGTTGTGGTAAACTGATTGAAACGTGCCGTGCAAACCAGGAAGGCAGATGGGGCTGCTCGCGATCGACGATCTGAAGCCGGGGATGGTGCTGGCCGCGCCGGTGCGCAACCACCAGGAGCAGCTGCTGCTGGATGCCGGGCGCAAGGTGATGCTCAAGCACATCCAGGTCTTCAAGGCCTGGGGCATCCGGAGGGTGGACGTAAAGCCCGGGCCCGAGGAGCTTGCGGGAGGGCTGTCGCCCCCCCCCCATGCCGGACCGGACGAATCGGTCCGGCGGCGCTTCGCGGAGGTGGCGGGCGACCCGCTGATGGCCGCCATCATGCTCGCCGCGGGCCGCCAGCTTGCGGCGCGGCAGCCTACCAAGACGAAAGCCCGACATGGCCGCAGCTGATTTCAGGCGCCTGGTCGCCAAGGTGGAGGACCTGCCCACCTTGCCCCGGACCGTGCTGCGGATCACGGAGTTGATCAACGACCCGCGCACGGCCGCCAAGGACCTCGCCCGCATCATCACCGACGACCAGGTGCTGACCGCCCGGCTGCTGAAGCTGGTCAACTCCTCCTTCTACGGGTTCTCCCAGAAGGTCTCCACCGTCACCGGCGCGATCGTGCTGATCGGCTTCGACGCGATCCGCAACCTGCTGCTGACCACCTCCGTCTTCGACCTCTTCCCGGCGCGCTCCGCCCGCAGCCGCCGCGACCAGGAGCTGCTCTGGGACCACTCGCTCGCCTGCGCCGTCGGCGCCAAGGTGATCGGCGGCGTCCTGCGCCACGAGAAGCTCGAGGAGCTCTTCGTGGCGGGCCTGCTGCACGACATCGGCAAGATCGTGGAGATGACGCTCCTGCCCGCGGAGTTCGAGCGCATCGCGGCCGCCGTGCGCGTCCGCGGGCTGCTGGTGTCGGCCGCCGAGGCCGAGGTCCTCGGGTGCACCCACGCGGAGATCGGGCAGCAGCTCGCCGAACGCTGGAACCTCCCGTCCAAGCTGGCGGCCGTCATCGCGCGGCACCACTCCCCAATGGAAGCCGGGGCGTTCGCAACCGAGGCCAGCATCGTGCACCTGGCCGACATCCTCGCGCGCGCCCTCAGCATCGGCTCCGGCGGGGACGAGAAGGTGCCGCCGCTGGACCACGCTGCATGGGAGCTGCTGCGTCTGCGGTCCGACTCCCTCGACGAGATCCTCGGCGCCATGCTCGACGAGTTCGAGGACATCAGCTCCTTCCTGCGCTGACCCCGGGCAGATTCCTCATCTTTCCTCCCAAACACCCAAACACCCCAATACCCGAATACCCAAACACCAAACACGAAACACCCAACACTATCCCCCCACACCATTCCTCTAAAAATCCCCTTCAGCTTCCGCTCCCCCCGGCCGATAAGGGCATTGAAAGCGGTGCGACCCACTTCGTCCGGAGAGGAATCCTGAATGACCGACATACAGACCGTTGACCTGCGGAGCTTCGTCACGCATTCGATGCACAGCGTCTTCGAGACCATGCTCTCGATGAACCTTGCGGCGGAGGATCCGCCGCAGCGCGAGAGCGTCACCACCGGGAACCACATCGTCGGCACGGTCGGATTCGCCGGCAAGGTCATGGGCAACGTGAGTGTCTTCGTCAGCCGCGATTTCGCCCAGGAGATCGCTGCGGCCATGCTGGGCATGTCGGTCGACGACATCGGCAGCGACGAGGAGGTTCACGACGTCATCGGCGAGGTCTGCAACATGGTGGGCGGCAATCTCAAGTCCAAGCTGTGCGACGCCGGATTGACCTGCTCGCTCTCCATCCCCAGCATCACCTTCGGCAACAGCTTCCGAGTCGAATCCAAGGGGTGGGACCGGTACGAGCTGATGGGCTTCCGTAACAGCCACAACTCCGCCCTGATCGAAATCTACGTGAAAAACGCAACCTAAGGAACCGCGGGAGGGATCACCATGGCGTTGAAAGTGTTGACGGTCGACGACAGCAAGACCATTCGCATGATCGTCAAGAAGGCATTTCAGGCCTACAGCTGCGAGGTGTTCGAGGCGGAAAACGGCGTCGAGGGCCTGGCGGCCGCCACCAAGGAGAAGCCCGGGCTCATCATCCTGGACATCACCATGCCGGTCATGAACGGGATCGAGACCCTCGACCGGCTGAAGGCCGACGGCGATTTGAAGAACATCCCGGTCATCATGCTGACGGCCGAGTCCGGCAAGGACAATGTCGTCAACATCGTCAAGAAGGGCGTCAAGGACTACATGGTCAAGCCGTTCAAGGGCGAAGACCTGATCGAGCGCGTGCGCAAGATCGTCCCGCTGGAGGCCCGCGGCGAGGAGGAGTCCCCCGAGAGCAAGGTCGCGCGCTACTTCAGCCAGGTCGACGACGTGGTCGTCCTGACGCTGCCGGCCAAGGTCACGCGGCCCGTGACCGTGGAAGTGGAGAGCGGGCTGGCCGCCAAGATCAAAGAGATGGGCGCGGCGCAGCTCAAGAAGATGGTGCTCGACATGAGCGGGGTCTCCGAGACCAACGTGCTGCTGATCAAGCTGATCATCACCGTGTTCCAAGGCTGCCAGAAGGCCGGCGTCGCCGTCAAACTGGTCGCCGGCGCCAAGCAAGGCGAAGAATTGAAGGGGTTCCAGGAGACGAGCCAGGTCGCCGTGTCGAACTCGATCGAGGAGGCCAAAGCATCATTTTAGCGAGGTTTTTTTTGCGATTGCAAAATGTGAAAGTCGTTTTGCATAATGCACAAACGACGACCTTGGTGCTGCGTCCCGCCGGCCGGAGCTCGACGGCGAGGCGCCGCCGTCGACCGGGCGTCTGTTTTTTGCGCGTGAAGTCGGCTGGTTGCATGCCGGTCGTCTAAGCCACAGCCCCCGGGTGGAAACACGCATGCGCGCGGCCGAGAGCGGCGTGACCCCGCCCGATCCCGGCGCTGCCGGCGTGCGGGCGGGTCTTTTCTTCGCGTTCTGCGAATTCCTCGGGCAGGGCAGGGGAGGACTCTCCACCTTGGCCGAGACCTTGGATGCATTTTGGCGGCGGCACGGCCGCCGCCAGCCGCTTCAAAATGTAGTGCGTCCCGTTTCCTCCCCCCCACCATCCCTTGACGCTTTTTCCCCCTGCGTCAAAGCCCTTCCGCGCGCGCGGCATGCCGGGCGCCTATTTTTTGACGCTCGCGGCATGCTACTTGCTAAAACCTCCCAGCGGTGATTGGACGCAAAGGTGCGACTCGAAGCCGTCGCCCCGCGATGGGAACGGCACCCGCTGGAGAAGGAGGCCCCGTGCAAAACGCCGCCGCGCGCAAAATCGGATCCGAACAACTGGACCTGTTCTCGGCGCCCGCCCCCGAGGCGCCGGCCGCCGGCGACGGCGCCTGCCGCTTCGACGACATCATCGGCCGCGGCGCGCGCATGGTGGACATCTTCGATCTGATCGAGCGCGTGGCCGACTGCGACAGCACCATCCTCATCAACGGGGAGACCGGCACGGGCAAGGGCCTGGTGGCCCGCGCCATCCACAAGAAATCGAGCCGCCGCTCCAAACCCTTCATCTCCATCAACTGCGGCGCCATCCCCGAGAACCTGCTCGAGAGCGAGCTGTTCGGGCACGTGAAGGGGGCGTTCACGGGGGCGACGACCTCCAAGCCGGGGAAGTTCGAGCTGGCCGACGGCGGCACCGTGTTCCTGGACGAGATCGGCGACATGAGCCCGGACCTGCAGGTCAAGGTACTGAAGGTCCTGGAGGAGGGCGAGTTCGAGGCGGTCGGCGGCGCCAAGACCATCAAGGTGGACGTGCGCATCGTCGCCGCCACCCACCGCGACCTCTCCGAGGAGGTGCAGAAGGGCAACTTTCGCGAAGACCTCTTCTACCGGCTGTTCGTGATCCCCATGACGCTGCCCGCACTGCGCGAGCGGCCCGAGGACATCCCGTACCTCGCCAACTACTTCCTCGAGCAGTCCAACTGCAGGAGCCGCCGCCAGGTAAAGGGCATCAGCGAGGACGCTCTCGAGGCCATGACCGGGCACGCGTGGCCGGGGAACGTGCGCGAGCTGAAGAACCTGATCGAGCGCCTGGTGGTGCTCAAGGGCAACGGCATCATCACCCGCCGCGACCTGCCCGAAGCCATGCGCGGCGCGTTGCGCCCGGTCGAGGCGCCGGCCGCGATCGAGATCTCGGAGGAGGGCATCTGCCTCAACAGCGCGGTGACCGAGTTCGAGAAGGCCCTCATCCTGCAGTCCCTCGAGAAGACGCGCTGGGTCAAGAACAAGGCGGCCAAGCTCCTGCACCTGAACCGCACCACCCTGGTCGAGAAGATCAAGCGCCACCAGCTGCGGCCCACCGGCGAAGTCCCTGCCGACGAAGAGTAGCCGGTCGTTGATAAACGGCGCCTCGGGCCGTGATCCGGCGTTGCGCGACCTCTTGTAAATGCTCACATGCTTCCAGCATGCTGCGCTTTCCAAGAGGCCGCGCGCCTTGGCTGACGGCCCGGGGCTCGTTTCTCAACGGCCGGCCACCCTGTTCAATCCCCTGCGCAGCATTTGCGATCGGCGACGCCTTGCCTGCGGCCGTGATCCGTTATTCTGGGGACGCGTTTTCCGCCTGTCGAACGCTTCGTCGACCCTCTTTCGATAGGCCACACCCTTCGCCGCATCTCAACGCCGCTTCCACCCGGCTCATTATTTATATAGAGGACATCCCCGCCAGGGGATGTCCTCTAATGGCATAGGGATTGCTTAACTCCACGAGGCAGGAGTGCCGCGCCCGCAGGAGAGAACCGCGGACGCTTTAATGGAGACCGACGGTGGCGACCGAAGCGACCCCCATCCTGATCGTGGAACCCAGCGCCGCACAGCGCGTCGAGCTCAGCCGCGCGCTTCAGCGCGGCGGGTTCGAGCCCGCGGCGGCCGCCGGCATGCAGGACGCGCTGGCACGGCTCGGGCAGGGGGGCTTCCGTGTTCTGGTTGCGGCCGACGAGCTGCCGGACGGCGACGGGATCGAGCTGGTGAAGTCGGCGGCGCGCCTGGCGCCGGGCCTCCCGGTCGTCCTGGTCAGCGCGCGCGGCGCCGTCGCCCGGGCGGTGGCCGCCATGCGGGCCGGCGCCTGCGACTACCTGATGCGGCCGCTCGCGGACGGGGCGCTGGAGGGCGCGGTGCGTCAGGCGCTTGGCGCCGTCGCCGCAGCCGCACGCCCGGCGCGGCACAGCACGAGTCAGAAAACCTTCATCACCCGCGATCCGCACCTGCTGGCGGTGCTCGACACCGCGCGCCGGGTCGCCCGCAGCACGGCGACCGTGCTGATCCAGGGCGAGAGCGGCACCGGCAAAGAGCTGCTCGCGGCCTTCGTGCACCGCCACGGGCTGCACCCCGACGCCCCCTACGTCGCCGTCAACTGCGCCGCGCTGCCGGAGTCGCTCGCCGAAAGCGAGCTCTTCGGCCACGAGAAGGGCGCATTCACCGGCGCGGTGATGCGCAAGATTGGCAAGTTCGAGCAGGCGCGGCGCGGGACGCTGGTGCTGGACGAGATCGGGGAGATGGCGCTGCCGCTGCAGGCCAAGCTGCTGCGGGCGCTGCAGGAGCGGGAGATCGACCGCGTGGGCGGGACGGCGCCGGTCCCGGTCGAGGCGCGCGTGGTGGCGATCACCAACCGCGACCTCTCCGCCGCCGTGAGCTCCGGGACCTTCCGGGAGGACCTCTTCTATCGCATCCAGGTGGTGCCGCTGGCGATCCCGCCCCTGCGCGAGCGGCCCGGGGACATCCCGCTGCTGGCCGACCACTTCCTGGCGCAGTTCGCCGCCCGGTCCGGCAAGGCGGTCCGCCGGTTTTCCGACGAGGCTGTCGAGCGGCTGTCGCGCCACGACTGGCGCGGCAACGTGCGCGAACTCGAACACCGGGTGGAGCGGGCCGTGCTCCTGGCGGACGAGGACACGCTCACCTCCCGCCACCTCGGGTGGGCGGGCGCCCCCGAGGGGGTACGGACATTGCCTGCGCCGACCGCGGTCGCTCCGCGGACCGGCACCACGGTCTGGGAAATGGAGCGGCAGCTGATCATGGGGACGCTTACGGAGGTCGACCAGAACCGCACCCGGGCGGCGGAGTTGCTGGGGATCAGCATCCGCACCCTGCGCAACAAGCTGCGCGAGTACCGGGAGGGGGCTCCGGCCGCCGCGCGCAGCGCGTGACCGGCACCCGGCCCGTGGTACGATACTTGCTGTGTTTTCGGGCGGACTTCACCGACGAAGGAGATAGTGGACATGCCCCAGCCCATCGGCCTTTTCGACAACACCCTGGCGACGCTGCAGCGCACGCTCGACCTGCGCACGGCCCAGCACCAGGCCCTGTCGTCGAACGTCGCCAACGCCGACACCCCGCACTACCGGCCCTTCGAGGTCGCCGTGGAGGAGGAGTTGCGCAAGCACCGGCCGCCGGGGATCCGGCCGGTCGAGCTTGCGCGCACCCAGGAGAAGCACCTGCCGACCGGCGGCGCGGCGGCCGGGGTCTCCGCGGCGCTGCGCCCGGTGCCCGCACCGGCCTTCAGCCTGCGGGCCGACGGCAACACGGTGGACCTCGACCGCACCATGGGGGCGCTCGCCGAGAACTCCCTCAAGTACAAGACCTCGGCCCAGCTGCTCTCGGGCAAACTGAAGTCCTTGCGCAACGTGATCCAAGGAGGCAGGTGATCATGGACGTGTATGACGCGCTGCAGACGAGCTCGACGGGTCTCTCCGCGCAGCGGTTGCGGATGAACCTGATTTCCGCGAACCTGGCCAACGTCAACACCACCCGAACCCCCGAAGGGGGGCCCTACCGCCGCAAGGAGGTGGTGTTCGAGGCCAAGCCCAACCCCGGCGCATTCCGCGAGGCCCTCAAGGCCCACCAGGGCAAGGCCCCGGCGGACGTCCAGGCCTCGAAGATCATCGAGGACGACCGCCCGCCGCTGAAGAAGTTTGCGCCCCAGCACCCGGACGCGGACGCCGAGGGCTACGTCGCCATGCCGAACGTGAACGTGATGGAGGAGATGGTCAACATGATCTCCGCCACCCGCAGCTACGAAGCCAACGTGACCGCCATCCGGGCCGCCAAGGACATGGCCCTGAAGGCGCTCGAGATCGGGAAATAGCCATGAACGACATCGCTTCCATTTCCTCCGCGCTCGGCCAGACCGGACTGGGCCTGCCCGAACCGCAGCCCGCGCAGAAGGCGGCCGGAGGCTTCGGGGAGCTGCTGCAGGGATCGCTCGAGCGGTTCTCCCGGATGCAGACGGATGCCGACCGCGCGGTCGAAGAGCTGACGCTCGGCGGGAAGGCCGACATCCACTCCACGATGATCGCCGTCGAGAAAGCGGGGATCGCGCTCGAGATGGCGCTGCAGATCCGCAATAAGCTGCTCAACGCTTACGAAACGCTCATGCGGCAGCAGATCTGAGCGGGGGGAACATGGCGGGACTTCCACAGGTGGTCGAACAGATGGCCGGCGCCATCCGCGGCATGAGCGCGGCCAAGCGCATTACGCTGCTCACGCTGGTGGTCGGCACGGCGGTCGGGCTGGGGTTTCTCTCCTCGTGGTCCGGCGGGGTGGACATGCGGGCCGTCTACAGCGGCCTCGACGCCCAGGACGCCGGGGCAATCGTGCAGCGGCTGAAGGAGCAGAAGATCCCCTACCGGATCGCGGGCGACGGACGCACCATCCTGGTCCCGGCGGAGAGCCTGCACGAAGTCCGCATGCAGCTCGCCTCCGAGGGGCTGCCCCAGGGCAGCGGCGTCGGGTTCGAGGTGTTCGACAACACCAAGCTCGGCATGAGCGAATTCGCGCAGAACGTGAACTACCAGCGGGCGCTGCAGGGGGAGCTCGCGCGCACGATCGCGCGCATCGGCGAGGTGGAGAGCTGCCGCGTGCACCTGGTCATGCCCGAGAAGGCGCTCTTCGCCGAAAAGGAGCAGCCGGCGAGCGCCTCGGTCTCCGTCAAGCTCAAGTCCGGCCGCCGGCTGGCCCAGGATCAGATCAACGGCATCGTTCACCTGGTCTCCTCGAGCGTCCCCCGTCTCTCCCCCGACCAGGTGACCGTCGTGGACAACACCGGCAAGCTGTTGTCCGGCTCGCGCGGCAAGGCCGCCTACGGCGGGCTCAGCATGGACCAGCTCGAGTACCAGTCCACGGTCGAGAAGAACCTCGAGGGTCGCGTGAAGTCCATGCTCGAGCAGGCGCTGGGCGACGGCAAGGCCATCGTCCGCCTGGCCTGCGACTTCGACTTCCAGCGGCACGAGAAGACCGAGGAGCACTACCTGCCCGACAACCGCGTGATCCGCAGCGAGCAGAGCCTGAACGAGTCCTCGCGCAACGGGGAGGGCAACCCGCAGGGCGTGCCGGGGGTGAGGTCCAACACCCCGGGGCCGGAGCTGATGCAGAACGCGCCGGCGGCCGGCGCGACGGCTTCGAGCTTCGAAAAGCAGGACCGCACGGTCAACTACGAGATCGGCAAGATCACCAGCCGCATCCTCGAGCCGGTCGGCAAGCTCACGCGCGTCTCCGTGGCGGTGATGGTCGACGGGACCTACCGCAGCGTGCCCCGCAAGGGCGGCGGCACCGAACGGGAGTACGTCCCGCGCGGGGAGGAAGAGACCCGGAAAATCGAGAACCTCGTCAAACGCGCCGTGAGCTTCAACGCCGAGCGCGGGGACACGGTCGAGGTGGTCAACATCCCCTTCGAGGTCTCGGAGTGGACCAAGGGCGAGGCCGCCGCAGCGCCCGCGGGGTGGGCAGCGGCGCTGGAGCCGGCGATCCCCTACGTGAAGCACGGCGCCATCGGGCTCTTCCTGCTCTTCACTTTTCTCTTCTTCGTGCGGCCGCTGGTGCGCTGGCTGACGGAACATTCGATCGGCGACGTCGAGATCGTGAAGCAGCTGCCCAAGACCGTCGGCGAGCTCGAGCACGAGATGGCCGGCGTGAAGAGCCTGCCGTCGCTGGACCAGGCCTCCATGCTGCTCGCCAGCGACGGCGACGCCTCGCTCGGCGTGATGCGGAATTGGATACGGGAAAAGTAAATGTTGGTGTTTGGTTGGTAGTGTTTGGTGGTTAGGAGAAAGAAAATTCCTATCTGAAGCAAACGCCAGACACCGAAGCGCCCAACACGACGATCACCAAACACCAAACACCAAACACTAAACACCAAACCCTAAACACCAAACACATCCTCTTCAGGTTTCATGGACCCTCGACAACTGCCCGGCGCGCTCAAGGCCGCGATCCTGATCCGATCGATGGGGGAACGTTCGGCGACGAGCCTGCTCAGCCGGCTGACGCCCGAAGAGCGGGAAGTGCTCACCCGGCAACTGGGTCAGATCGGCCCGCTGTCGCCGGACCTGGTGGACAAGGTGGCCCAGGAGTTCACCCAGATGGCTCAGCGCGCCAAGGGCGGCGGCGGTCTGATGCTGCCGCACTTGCCCGCGTCCTCCGACGGCGAGGACTCGGAGGGCAAGGGCATGGAAGGCTTGGACGCGCTCAAGACCCTGAAGCCCGACGACATCTTCGAGTTGATCAAGGACGAGCACCCGCAGACGATGGCGATCGTCATGGTCCACCTGAAAACGGGCGTTGCGAGCGAGGTGCTCTCCAAGATGCCCGACGAGATCAAGACCGACGTCGCGCTGCGCATCGCCGGCATGGAAAAAGTGATCGGCGCGATGGTGGACGAGGTCAACGACGTCTTCAAGGACATCCTCAAAAACAAAAAGACCAGCGTCGCGAGCGTCGGCGGGGGCGTGGACCGCCTGGCGGAGATCCTGAACCAGGCCGACGAGATCTCCAGCGAGCTGATCCTCAACGAAATCGAGGAGGCCCAGCCCGAGCTCGCCGCCCAGATCAAGCAGAAGATGTTCATCTTCGAGGACCTGGTGCTGGTGGACGACCGCGGGTTCCAGAAGCTGCTGCGGCGGGTGGAGACCAAGGAGCTGGCGGTCGCCCTCAAGGCGGCCTCGGAAGAGGTCAAGCAGAAGGTCTACAAGAACATGTCCGAGCGCGCCTCCGAGATGCTGCGTGAGGAGATGGAGACGCTCGGCCCGGTGCGGATGAAGGAGGTCAGCGACGCGCAGCAGACCATCACCGCCATCATCCAGGAGATGGAGGCCAAGGGCGAGCTGATCATCGCCGGGCGGCGCGGGGAACAGATCATCACCTGACGGGTGGACGAACATGGCGTCGAGGGAGTCTTCCGGGTACTGCTTTCCGGACATTTCGGGCGAGCCGGAGTGCGCGGCCGACCGCGGCGAATCCCCCTGCTTTCGCAGGGTCGCGCCGGGTGTCGAGCCGGGCCGGGCCGGCACGCGGGGCGCGCGCAGCCGCGAGCAGATGCGCGTCGACCTCGAGCAGGAGTTCTACTGCAAGGGGTTCGCCGACGGGGAGCGCAGCGGCCTCGAGCAGGGGGAGCGCGCCGGGAGCGAAGCCGTCCTGAAGCAGCTCGACACGTTGCTGGAGAGCCTGCGCCGAACCGCCTCCGAGATGGAGCGCCTGCATGCGGAAAGCGCACGGACGCACGAGTGGGAGCTGGTTCAGCTGGCCCTCGCCGTGGCCGGCCGGATCGTGGAACGCGAGGTCCGGGAGGACCCGGCCGCGGTTGCCGCGATCGTGCAGTCCGCCCTCGCCCGGGTCGAGCACGCCGAGCGCATCACCGTCCGCCTGAGCCCGTCCGACGCGGAGCGCCTGGACGGGGTGCGGGCCCGCATGCTGGAGACCCTGGCCGCCGGCGCCACGGCCGTGCGGTTCGAGGCCGACGAGCACATCCGGGCGGGCGGGTGCCTGGTCGAGTCCGATCGCGGGGACGTGGATGCCCGGATCGAGCAGCGGTTCCGGGCGGTGGAGGAGGCGTTTCGCGCGCGGTGGAGCGACGAACCCGGCGCGGTGCCGCAGGACCACCCCGAATGAGCGCGGCGCCGGAGCTGAGCAAGTACCGCGCGTGCCTGGACGGGGTGGCCCCCCTGCAGCTGCAGGGCAGGGTCACGCAGGTGGTCGGCCTCGTGGTCGAGGCGTCCGGCCCGGCCTGCCGGCTGGGGGCGGTGTGCGACATTCACACGCGCGAGCGCCACCGCCCCTTGGCGGCCGAGGTGATGGGGTTCCGCGAGGGGCGCGTGCTCCTGATGCCCCTCGAGGAGATCCGCGGGATCGCCCCGGGCTGTCGCGTCGTGGCGCGCCAGCAGCGGGCGAGCGTCCGGGTGGGCACGGAGATGCTGGGGCGGGTGATCGACGCGCTCGGGATGCCGATCGACGGCAAAGGGCCGGCGGGCGGCGACGCGGATTACCCGCTGTACGCCGCGGCGCTCAACCCGATGAGCCGCCGCCGCATCCAGGAACCGCTCGACCTGGGCGTCCGCGCCGTCAACGGCCTGCTGGCGGTCGGCTGCGGCCAGCGCATGGGCATCTTTGCCGGCTCGGGCGTGGGCAAGAGCGTTCTCCTCGGCATGATCGCGCGCAAGACCGCCGCGGACGTCAACGTCATCGCCCTCATCGGGGAGCGCGGGCGCGAGGTCAACGACTTCATCGAGCGGGACCTCGGGCCGGAGGGCCTCCGGCGCTCGGTGGTCGTCGTGGCCACTTCCGACCGGCTGCCGCTGATCCGCACGCGGGGGGCCTTCCTCGCCACGGCGGTTGCCGAGTACTTCCGCGACCGCGGTTGCCGGGTCAACCTCATGATGGACTCGGTGACCCGCTTCGCCATGGCGCAGCGCGAGATCGGGCTTGCCGTCGGCGAGCCCCCGACCACCAAGGGCTACACCCCCTCCACCTTCACACTGCTGCCCAAGCTTCTCGAGCGGGCCGGCACCGGGGAGGGCCGGGGATCGATCACCGGCCTCTACACCGTGCTGGTGGAGGGCGACGACACCAACGAGCCGATCGCCGACGCCGCGCGCTCGATCCTGGACGGTCACGTCGTGCTCAGCCGGGACCTGGCGCGCCAGAACCACTACCCTGCCATCGACGTCCTGAGCAGCATCAGCCGCGTGATGGACGACATCGTCGACCCGGCCCACCGCGCCAGCGCCGGCCGTCTGAAGGAGACGCTCGCGACCTACCGCAAGGCCGAAGACCTGATCAACATCGGCGCCTACGTCGGCGGGAGCAACCCGAAGATCGACTTCGCCCTGAAAATGATCGACCGCCTGAACGCCTACCTGCGGCAAGGGGTCGACGAGACGGTCCCGTTTGACGAAAGCGTGGCGCAGCTGCACGCGCTCTTCGGCCAGGCAGCTGAAAACCGGCGTCTCGGGCCGTGATCCGGCGTTGCGCAGCCTTTCGTGATTGCTCACATACTGGACCGTATGCTGCGCATCCCGAAAGGCCGCGCGCCTTGGCTGACGGCCCGATACTTGATTTTCAGCAGCCTGGTCGTCAAAGATGGAAATTGCGGCGAACTCGACCTGACCGGATGTCGGCATGTTCATCTTCCGCTTCGAAACTCTCCTTACGACTCGCCGGCACGCCGAGGAAGCCTGCCAGAAGGAGCTCTCGGACGCCAAGCGCGCCCTGTCGGCGGAGCAGGCGCTGTTGCGGGAGTCCCGGGAAGCCCGCCGCCGCAGCCTGCTGGAGCTCAGCCGGCGCCAGGGCGAAGGCGTTCGCGCGGCGGACCTGGCGTTGTTCGGCTCCTACCTCGACCGGCTCGGCCGCGAGATCGACGCCCGCCTGAAGCGCGTGGCGGCGGCCGAGCGCCGGGTCAGCCAGCAGCGGCAGCTGGTCGTCGAAGCCATGAAGCGTCGCAAGGTCCTCGAAAAGCTGCGCGAGAAGGACGAGCGGGAGTTCCTCGAAACCCACGCCCGCGACGAGCGCAAGTTCATCGACGAGGTCGCCACCGGCCGCCACGCGCGCGGCGCTCGTCCCTCCCGCTGAGCACCGGCCCTTCGATCGTTGCGGCACCGCCGCCCCTGCGCTCCTGCCACGTTGCGCCGAACGGCCTGCGCGACAGCGCGATCGGAGCAGCAGGTTCCCGCCGGAGCGGGGCTGCAGCCGTTTTGCTCGCACCCGCTGCGTACGGAAAAGATTGCCAGCCTCCCCGCGGTAAAAATTGCCCCTCGGCCCGGAGCGGTGCTTCGTTGCGGCCGCATCGGCGGCCGGCACGCGTCTTCGCCTTCGAAAAATTAATCGCTAAAACAGTTAGATAGCACATGGCACGTTCATGTCGGTGCGCCATCCACCGCGGATGGCATGGCGGCTGCAATGGGGCAGGTGGCACGTCAACCATTGGAGGAACAGAATCGCTTATGATCCTGACGTCACCTGCGCTGGACACCGCCATTCCACTCCCGAAGCCACCACCGGCCGGTCGCCCCGAGCCGTCCGGGTTCGGCCGTCCCGACCGTACCGCCCCCGCTTCCGGGACGTCGTTCCGCGACGCACTGCATGCGGCCGAAACGGTGCAGCGCAGGAGCGCTCCCGCGGACACGGAGCATGGCGAGAAAGCGGTGGAACGAGTCGACTCCCCATCGGATGAGACGCCGGTAGCGGCAAACGCCTGCGACCATCGGCCGGAGGCCGAGCACCCCGCGGAAGTCCAGCGGTCCGTGGACCGGCTGATCGAGGCTGTGCTGCAGGCCGTGGCGGCTGTTGCGGGGCCATCTTGCGACGCCCCGGACGCCGTTGCGACCGAACCCGAAGCGGATACGGAGGCGCCGGAGCAGGCCCACACCGAGCTGCTCACCCTTCTCCAGGAGATCCGGGAGGCGCAGCAGGTGCCGGGCTCGGGCGCCGGAGACGCCTCCGGGATCGCCGTACTCCTCGAGAAGCTCGATGCCCTGAGCTCAGCGAACCCCCAGGCCGCACTGCCCGGGAAGGTCCACCAGATGCTGCGCGACCTGCGCGAGCACCTTTCCGGAATCGCCTGGGGGCGTGCGGTGAAGGGGCTTCCGGCCGGCGAGGGGTCGACCCCGAGCCAGCCGCCGGCAACCGATACCGCCGCAAACGGCACGGCCGCGGCGGAAGCGGCGCTCGCCGATGTCGATGTGCCGGAAAGCGTTCTGCCCACCGGCCCGCGCGTCGCGATTCAGGCCGAGGCGGCCAAGGACGCCGCGCTGCGGAAGAGCGCCGTCGAGCGCCAGGCTGCGAGCTCCGAGCCCGCACCCGTGACCGGCCGGGGAACCGGCACCACGGCCGAGTCGGCCGACCGCCCCGCTCCGGCTGCGGCGGCGTCCGTGCGAGCCGCCGGGCAACCCTCGGAACCGCCGGCGTTCCAGCACCCGTGGGCGCAGGCCGATCGGGACGCAGGGCGGACTCCGGATGCGGTATCCGCGCCTGCGGTGAGCGGCCCGCGGACGGAGCCCAAGGCAGCGACTGCCGCGGAGCTGCCGCCGGCGGACGTGGCCGATCCCGGGGACCAGGTCGAGCAGCCCCCTGGGGATGCCCGTCTGACGCGGGTGCACGACGGGCGGCCGGAACGCGCGTTCGAGGCCGGCGCCGCCGGCCGGGACAAGGAAGCCGCGGGCGCTTCGCGGGCGGGCGTCTTCGACCAGATCGTGCAGCGCGCGGTGCTGCAGGTCAAAAACGAGCAGAGCGAGATCAAGATCGACCTCAAGCCGGAGTTCCTCGGCAACGTGCGCATGCAGATCGTGAGCGAAAACCAGCAGGTCAGCGTGCGCATCCTCACCGAGGCGCCGGCCGTGCGGGACATGATCGAAACCGGCCTTCAGCAGCTGCGCTCCGAGCTCCAGAGCCAGGGGCTGCAGGTGGACCGGCTCGAGGTCGCAGTCAGCGACGACTACCGCGAGCCCCGGCGGCGGCAGGAAAAGGCCGGGGAGCGTTCCGGCAACACCGCGCCGGCGGGCGAGGTCGACGAGACGGAGCGATCAACGGCGGGCGGCCGGGTGGAGCCGGCCTATTTCCGGCAGCGGCCTTCGGCCCGACGGTCGACGGTCGACATGTTCGTGTAAGCAACCGCGGAGGGGACGACATGGCCATCAGCGCACTTTCAGCAGTCAGCGGCGGAACGACGGCGGCGACGAGCAAGACCGGCTCGACCGCCATGGGCAAGGAAGCTTTCCTGACGTTGCTGATCACCCAGCTCCAGCACCAGGACCCGCTCAACCCGGCCGACAGCACCGAGTTCACCGCCCAGCTGGCCCAGTTCAGCTCGCTCGAGCAGCTGAGCAACGTCAACGAGAACCTGGCCGAGCTGAAGCTCTACCAGGCCTCGATCAACAACGCCCAGGCCGTCTCCTTCATCGGCAAGGAGATCGTCTCCACGGGCAACAGCCTCGAGGCGCGCTCCGGCCAGCCGGTCGCATGCGAGTTCGAGCTCGCCAAGCCCGCCCAGAAAGTCGTGGTCAGCGTCTACGACGCGACCGGCGCCTTCGTGAAGGACGTGGTGGCGACCGGGCTCGCGGCCGGCCGTCAGACCGTCAACTGGGACGGCCGGGACCGCAACGGGAACACGGCCCCCGACGGCACCTACACCTTCGAGGTCCAGGCCGAAGGCTCGGGCAAGGAGGCCGTCACGGCAACGACCTACACCCGGGGCACGGTCAGCGGGGTGAGCTTCCAGGACGGCGTCACCTACCTGACCGTGGGCAGCCGCCGGGTCGCCATCGGCGACGTCGTGCAGGTCACGCAGCCTTCGGCTGCCGCATCTCAACAGGGATAATCCACTTTCCATACACCAGAGGAGTCATTCCATGATCGCATCTCTTTATGCAGGCATCTCGGGTCTCAGCGCCAACGCCACCGCCATGACCGTGATCGGCGACA
>JADHED010000263.1_pt1 | contig 70559 bp, 67 predicted proteins | sample 8952041 | NCBI WGS metagenome assembly JADHED01 (sample SAMN16124423, study PRJNA663239) | bioreactor sludge metagenome | isolation source: sludge (control) | place: India:Bengaluru | collected 2018-09-08 | reverse complement strand
ATCACGGTTACTCGCGTCATCGGCGCGGAAATCGTGGGTTTTTAGAGGTGCCCAATTGAGGGTCATGCCGGTAAAGGCGTCCGATTTCAACGAGGCCTGGATGGATCCAAGACAGCTGACATCTTCTTCCATAATTTTGTTGAAGACCTTCATGAAATAATTCCAGACCTGAGGGCGTTCACCATCGCCCCAATCTGGCCCCAGGAATATCACCTCCATTTCGCATTCATCCTTGCCGAGCGGCCAGAACCGCAAAATGGGAAAGCCGGACTTTTCGAGCGGAATGATCATGTTGGGGAAAACATGATAGACAAAAGAGTTGGCCGCAAAAACAGGGTGCATTCCCTCAACATCAGGCGCGTTTGAATGGGCATTGAAGTTGATATTCTTCTGGGGATCGCTGTGGCTGTTTTTGCGTGGCATCACCATGCGGCTATGGCCATTTTCCAGCAGGGTCATGACCGTACCGTCGACGTCAAGCATCTGGCTGACCGTGTCTTTGTGTATGGTTCTGACATGGTAGGATTCGAGGAAAGCGTCAACGCCAGCTTTCCAGTTGCATTTCAAGTGCATGGTCGAGTGCTGGACCACGCGCAGGGAATTGATGTCAATGGTGCCAAAATCCTGCGTGATTTGCCCCAGTGATTCAGCCACTGCAGGCGCATCTTTATTTTCAGTGACGAAAACCAGGCCATTCCACACATCGCAGCGGATCGGAAGCAACCCTTTTTCGGCCTTGTTCAGGTTGGGAAAGTCCCGCTCCTCGGGCACGCCCATGAGCTCGCCCGTCAGCTTGTAAGACCAACTGTGGTACTGGCAGCGCAGATGCCGTGCGTTGCCCTCATCGTCCTTGGTCAGGCGCGCCCCCCGGTGGCGGCAGGTGTTGAAAAAAGCCCGCAGGATGCCATCCTGCCCACGAACCAGGATGATGGGGGCATCCAGCTTGTCCAGGCACTTGTAGTCACCTGCGTTTTTGACGTCCTTCTCAAGCCCAACGCAGACCCAGGAATTGCGCCACACGGCACCCTTTTCAAGGTCAAAGAAACTTTGCTGCGTGTACCTACCTCCCGGGACTTCCGGCAAGGCGGGAAATCCTTCTGGAGGCTTGTCTTTCCGATGGCCTTCGTATTTGATGGCTTCTTGAAGTACGGACAGGGTTTTTGGGTTCATGATCGATTGGCTCCTTTTTATGGAAAACGAGATTTGATACTTTCTGGAAGCGGCACCCACAACGGGTGCTGCCGCCTTACTGCGTGGACAAGCGCAGCATCGTCTTCAATTTTTCGAAATGGGTCCAGGTGATAAAGCCTTTGGCATTGCCCGAGCGGGCCAGGTAGTTCGCGTCTTGCTCAATACGCGTGAACAATATGGCCATGCGCCACGTGGCAAATACTTCGTAATAGTGCAGGTTCTCCACCAGGCGGCCACTCACGCGCTCATAGTGAGCCATGGTGGTCGGCATGTCTGGCAGTCCCGCCATGCGCGGAAATGCACCTTTGGATCGGCCAACGCTGGTGGCCCAGTCCATATGGGCAAACCAGCCAAGATCGGATTCCGGATCGCCCAGACAGGCCATTTCCCAATCCAAAACCGCCTCTACGCTGTTGCCGCGCATGAGCATGTTGCCCAGACGTGCATCGCCCCAGCACAGGCCGATGTGCTTCGGAGCGAAGCTGTTGTCCAGCAACCATTGGCGGGTGACGGCCAGAATGGGTGGCATGGGCTCGCCGTTTTGCGCAAACACCTCGTCGTACCAGGCGATCTGCTGTTCCATGAAACTCTTGCCGCTGGGCGGTGCCCCCAGAAAATCAATGCCCGCCTTCTGCCAGTCCAGCGTGTGAATACGCGCCATGTTGTCCACCGCGCTCCACCAGATGCGTTCCCGGTCGGCGTTGGAGGCTTCAAACAAGGGGCCCGACACGTGGTACGGGGGAAAGTCGCCAGGCACCCAGCCCTCCACCTTCTCCATGACATAGAACGGCTGCCCTATCACCGCAGCATCGTTTTCCATCCAGTGAACCGGCGGCACGGGCACCTCGGTGCACGCCAGTGCCTTGAGCAAACGAAATTGCTTTCCCATGTCGTAGGCGTGCCGCGGAAATGCGGTGAAGCCGGTGGGTGGCCAACGGATCACGAACTCCTTCGTGAGCACCTCTCCACCTTCCTGCCATTGCAGATCGAAGAAATGGGTTTCGTTGGAGATGCCTGCGTTGGGGCGCTTGAGGGGCGAAAGCACGATGCCGCTGGCATGCGGCAACTGGCGCTCCAACCATTCGCGCAAACGCTGATGGACAAGGTCAAGGTCAGAAGATGGATTGGTCATGGCTTTGCAGTCCTTCAGGGTGCGTATTTCGCATGTTTGCCGTAGACGCCAAACTGAATCATTCCGTGGCCGATCTGGTCGCCACACCGGCACTCCACAATGAAGGTGGGCGCCTCCGACACCTCGGTCATTTGCGTCGGGTTGGAGATATCGAACTGCTCGCCGTCGATCCACTCCTTCCCCATCCAGCGGCCAAGGCGAAAGCCCTTGTAGGGCCAGTAGCCTGCCGCTTGAAGATAGATGGTGGCGATGGGGCGTATATGGATCTCGCGCCGCGATCCGTCTTGCGCCAGGCTGGTGATACGCCCTCCCTTGAGCAGCTTGGTGCCAGGGATCAACTCGAAGTCATGCTCCTCGCCCACCAAACGGATTTCAGCCCTGGGGTCGTCGGACGCATGGGTGATGCCGCCAGTGAAGTGCAAGACTTCACCGCTATGGTCTTCACGCAGGCTGGAGCACGTGTACCAGTCGTCGAACTGAAAAATATGCCAGTCGCCCAAAAAGCCCAGCTGTCGCTCCGGGGGCTGGAAGCCCTGGGCCTCGGTGTACAGGTTGTGCTGCCACCGAACGCCCCAGGAGTGGTCGCGGTGGGCCAGCCACGTACTCGGCTCAATGTCGTGGGTCTTGCCGTCAACCTTCACCCAACCCTTGGCCCTTCCGGTCTGGGCGTAGCGCGAAATGTTCTCGGTCAGGCGCCCGCGGCTTCGCGCAAACTGGGGCAACTCTTCGTGTGGAGGCATGTCGGCCTGAAACTCCACCTCCCAACTGATGCCGTATGCGTTTTCCTCCAGCTGCCAGTGAATCGTCTTCATGCCCTCGACCACTTGATAGGACAGTGGCCCCACCCGCACATCATCGGTACGTGGGCGCAGCTCGCGCGAAGCGCGGATGTTGTGCTGGGTCTTGTTGTCGATGGCCAGCAACCCCGAGGCGTCCATGACGTTTCTGTTGGGCGACACGCCAAAGTGCGAACTCAGGAAAAATTTGCCTGTCAGGTCGTGTGCGCAGATCCAGGCGTTTTCCCGCCAGTTGTCGCCGCTGTCGACGACGTGGTCAAAGGTCGTTGGGGTTTGATGACACATCATGTCGTCATACTTGCTCAGCATGCTCGTCTCCTTATTGGTTTGACTACCTGCCGTGGCTGCTGGGGTGCAGAGGGATGCAGATGCGGGCGGATGATAGGGAGGACGCGCGGTGCTGTCCGATACTTCGTTTGACCTGGCGTCAAACACGGGCTGCAAGGCCAGATATCGACCGGGCGGCACATTCACAAAACCTCTGTTGTGAAACAATGGGCGCTGGATTTCAGGGTCCTTGGAGCCAAGGCCAGTAGATGAGGCCGCAGAGGCAGCATCCCGCAAAAAACACATACCTCGACATGCCCACGCGCGACGCAGATCTGGTCACATCCTCCTCACGCAAGTCGGCAACGCTCACGCGCCTGCTCAAAGAGGCACGTCAGGCCTTTGCAGACAAAGGCCTCTCGGGGGCGCGGGTAGACGACATTGCACGCGCTGCCGGCGTGACCAAGCAACTGGTGTATCACTACTTCAGCAGCAAGGAAGGATTGTTTGCCAGCGTGCTGGACGAGTCAGTGCATCAAGTGCTGGCTGACTTCTTGGCGCTGGATCTGGATCAGCTCGCGCCCCCCGAGGCACTGCGTGCGCTGTTGGAGCACTTTTTCGACCTCTACCAGACCGACCCGACGCTCAAATCGCTCACACAAGAAAGCTTGCGGCTTCACGAGCAGCAAGAGGGGCACCGCAACCGGTTTACCGGTTTGGCCCCCATACTGGTGGGCCTGATGGAGCAGATACTCCAGCGCGGTGCTGTAACTGGCGAGTTTATTCCGGGCGTGGATGCGCGGCTGTTCTGTGCCGCTTCAGGCCTGCTCACCACAGGCGGGGTTACCAGCCGCTACATCGTCTCCACCCTGGCCGGCTTTGACACCACCACACCAGAGGGCTCGGCCGCTTGGCGGCAATACTCGGTGGACTTTGTGCTGGCCACGGTGCTGACGCGCAACCATCCCGCTCGGCAATCTCTTTCCATGGACCCAACGACGCTCCGGCATGCCAGGCCCCCCGCCGCATGAATCACCGCGCCCCCCAATCAACCCCGTGTTCCACGAACCGGTATGCAAAAGGAACCCGTCGTGATCCAACGCCCTGACCATTTCACCATCGTGACCGACCAGTTGGAGGCCACACGCAGCTTCTATGTCGATCTGCTGGGCATGCGCGAGGGCCCGCGGCCTCCGTTCCCAATCCCTGGACTGTGGCTCTACGTTCACGACCACCCCGTCTTGCACGTGGTGGAAGTGGATCAAATGCCCACGCCCCGGCGGGGTGCGCTCGACCACATGGCCTATTGGGCCGAGGGACTGACGGACACCATCGCCAGCTTGCGTACGCGCGGTGTGGACCTGCGGTTGATCCGTTCGCCGGGCGCGATTCGGACATGGCAGCTGTTTTTCAACGACCCCAATGGCGTTGAAGTTGAACTGGACTTCGCCGAAACCGAAACCCCGCCCGAAGACTGGAAAACGCTTTCCGGCCGCCCCCGTTAGATCAGGCCTTCGTAGCTGCCGCCATCGACCTGCAGGTTCTGGCCGCTGATGTAGCCCGCCTGGGCAGAGCACAGGAAAGCGCAGGCATCCGCGAACTCTTCGGGTCGCCCAAACCGCCTGGCAGCGACCGGTTTGAGCAGTTCGGCACGGGCTTGCTCTTGGGAAATCTGCCGGCGCTGGGCCAGTTGCCCGGCCATGTACGCGATGCGGTCGGTCTCGATGCGCTCGGGCAGCAGGTTGTTGATGGTGACGTTGTCCCGCACCACCTCATTGGACATGGCCTTCGAGAAAGCGGTCAGGCCCGCTCGCGAGGCCGTCGAGAGTCCGAGCATCAGCTTCGGCGATTTCACCATCGCCGACGTGATGTTGACGATGCGCCCGAAGCGGCGCTCCCGCATCCCGGGCACTGCCGCCTGGATCAGCAGAATGCCGCTGAGCATGTTGCTCTCGACGGCCGCGATCCACGTGGCGTGGTCCCACTGCCCGGCTTCGCCTGGCGCTGGCCCGCCGTTGTTGGTCACTAGGATATCAGGGGACGGACAGGCGGCCAGCAGCGCGGCGCGCCCCGCATCGGTGCCGACATCCGCCATGACGGCGACCGGAGGCTGGCCCGACACCGCCGCGATCTCCGCAGCGGCTGCATGCAGCGCCTGCGCATTGCGGCCATTGATGACCACCATGCAGCCTTCCCGCGCGAGCGCCAAGGCGCATGCCTTCCCGAGTCCTCTCGAAGAGGCGCAAATGATGGCCTTGCGGCCAGCGATGCCCAGGTCCATCGGTCACTTCCTATTCGAGCTTGCCCATGCGCCGAACCGCCTGGTTCATGCGTGCAGCGTCCTGACTCCAGAATGCCCGGAACTCGTCCGCGTCGAGGTAGGCAGGAGTTCCCTCCGCCTTGAGCAGCGCTTGCTTGAATTCGGGATTCTCGGCGGTGATGCGAAACGCCGACTGCAACCGCTCCATCACGTTCGGCGGCGTGTCAAACGGTACGAAGGCCCCCGTCCAAGGCAGCACGCCCACGTTCAGTCCCGAGGCCTCGGTGCTTGGAGCGGAAGGGAACTGTGGCCACGCCTCCGCCCCCACGGTGGCCAGGACGCGCAGCTTGCCCGCCCGGACATGGGAAGCGATCGAGGAACGCGGCAACATCGTGAAATCGACCTGGGCGCCAAGCAGCCCTACCATCAGGGGCGCGCCTCCCGCATAGGGGATGTGGTTGAGCTTGAGCCTGGCCTCATGGGCAAAGATCTCCACCGGAATGTGCACGGTGCCATAGTTCCCTGACGAGCCGTAGCTCGTCTCGCCGGGCCGCGAGCGCGCACGAACCATCAGGTCACTCAAGGTTTTCAGAGGGCTATCGGCCCTCACCACGATAGCCAGCGGATCGGTGCTGATGCGCGCCACCGGCGTGAGCTGGCTCAGCAGGAATGTCGGCTTTTGCTGGTTGACTTGGGCTTGCTCAGGCAAGGTTGACAAGCTCGACAGCGTGAAGAGGATCGAATAGCCGTCAGGCTTGGCGCTGGCGACGGCGGCCGCGCCGATCGCACCGGCCGCGCCCGCGCGGTTCTGAACCACCACGGGCTGGCCAAGCACCCGCTCCAGCGACGGTGCGAACTGCCGCGCCACGCTGTCGGCAAGGCCTCCAGGCGGAAAAGGCACCACCAGGTTCACGGGTCTGCTCGGAAAGGCATCCTGGGCAGCAAGCGGATTGGAAGCGATGCCGGCCGCACTCACGAGCAGCCAACGGCGACGAGACATCTGGAACGGGTTCTTCATGGGAACTCCTTCAGTCCCACACCACGTGCACTTCATGGGGGCCGCGCAACTGGGCCCCGGAGATCTGGGGGGCGGGCTTCGCAGGGTCCAGCCGCAGGTTGGGCAATAGATCCAGCACGGCATTGAGCGCCACCTGCATCTCGGTCTTGGCGATGAACTGGCCGATGCACATGTGCGGACCGAAGCCAAAGCCGAACGAGGGCTTGGGCTTGCGGTCGATGTCGAACCGATCGGCCTGCTCGAAGGCCTCCTCATCACGATTGGCCGACATCACGATCGCCTGCACCATCGCGCCCTTCGGGATCTGCGCGCCACCGATCTCCAGATCCTCGGACGCTTGGCGCACCTTGAATGTCGCGACGGGCTCGAACCGAACCGCTTCGTCGATCGCCTTGCCGACCAGCGCGCGATCATTGCGCACACGCTCCAGCAGTTCCGGCCGCTCCAGCAGCAATACCAGCAGCGACCCGAAGGTGCGCGTGGTGGTCTCACCGGCGGCCGGCAGCAGCGAGCGCACGAAAGTCGTGATCTCATGGTCGTCCAACTGGCGGCCCTCGTACTCGGCGCGAATCAGCCTGCTGATCAAATCCTCCCCCGTCGCGCCTTCGGCCCGCACCTGAACCACCGCTTCCTTGACTGCGTCATAGAGCATCTTGGCAGCCTCCATGGCCGCTCCGCGCGCTCGGGCTGCCTTTTCCGGGTCGACCTGGGGTCCCGCGAGGATGGCCAGGGCCCAGGCGGCGACCTGGTGGATGCGCTCTGGATCATTTTCCGGAAAACCGATCAGCGAATAGATCAGTCGGATGGGAAAGTGCAGCGCGAAGTCCATCAGGTCAGCGCGCTTGTAGGCTACCAGGGGCAGCAGGTATTCATCGCGAATGATGGCGTCCATCTTCGGCTTCCAACGGGTGACCACGTCGGGCATGAAGACCGGTTGCAGCAGCGCCCGTGCCCGGCGGTGCTCCTCTCCGTCCATCCCGGTCAGGATCAAGCCGTCAAAAAAAGCGCCCAGGCCTTCCGCGATGAAGCCACTGGTGAAGCGGGTCGGATCCCGAAGCACCGCCATCACGTCACGGTACTTGAAGACCGTGAACGTCGGACGGTTCGCATCTTGTCCCGCGATATTGGGCACACCGAGCCCGGCCATGAAGTTTTCTTTTACCACGGGGGAATCCCGGCGCATGGCGGCGTAGACCGCATGGAGATCGACGTCGGATCCGCGGTAGTTGTCCGCGACCCCCGCGAACGCACGTTCGAGGCTTGAAGCGTTGGCATTGGCCATGTCATGTCTCCTTACCGGCCTCAAGGGAGGCTCACTCCAGCTTATGAACAGTTTTTTAAATTCTGCATCACTTAACACGAACCAACAAGCCGGTAAACCCGGCGAACCTCATAGTAAACACCTATGTCATCATGAAAATGATGTAGTCACAATTATGAAAATTGTTCAATTAATGCACAGACATCCATGCATCAAGCCCCTCATTCCCCGGTGATTGCGGTTCAGAGCCCTGTCGAAGTCGCTCGGACACTGGTCCCGCTGCTGGCGCAGCAGGCCGAGCAGGCTGAAAAGGATCGCCGGGCCACCGACACTGCGATAGAGGCGCTGCGAGCCGCCGGGCTCTTCCAGATGATGTTCCCGCGCCGCTCAGGCGGGGCGGGGCACAAACTCATCACGCAGATCGAAACCATCGCGACGTTGGCCCATGGCTGTCCCGGCACGGCATGGGCGTTTGGCTTACTCACGGGAGTCACCGCATCGGCCGCCTCAATGCCGGCCGAGGTCCAGCGCCTGGTGTTCCGCACGGGGAGCGAACTGGTGTGCAGCGTGGCAGGGCAGATCGGCACGGCCCGGCCGGCCGAAGACGGCTACATCGTGGACGGAGCCTGGGGTTATGCCTCGGGCTGCATGCACGCAACTTGGGCACTCAACGGGGTGCGCATCCTGGATGATCAGGGCCAGCAGGTCGACGCCGGGTTTGCGTTCCTTCCGCTGGGCGGCCCGAATGTGACGGTCGAGGACACATGGCGTACATCGGGCCTGTGCGCATCAGGCAGCCACACCGTCGTCGCCCGCAATGCCCAAGTCCCCGAGAAGCTGGTGCTGCGCTTCTCCCAACTGCGCGCCGCCGCTGGCCGCGCACCCGTTTCGGCGCTGGAACCGCGCGACCGCTGGCCTGTGGAGCCTCTCTTTCCCCTGGGCGTGCTGGCGCCCATGCTCGGCGCGGCGAGTGCCATGCTTGAACTGGTGGGCTCCCACATGCCCAAGCGGCCAGCGATCGGCTGGAAGTACGCCAACCAGGCCGAGTCGCAGACTTTCGTCGGGCAGTTCGGCGAGGCCGCGCTGGAGATCGACTCGGCGTGGCTGCACATTCGGCGCGCTGTTGTCTCCATCGACGAAACCGCGCAGACCCGGCCACTCGATGGATTCGAAAAAGCCCGTATCCAGGCCGATTGCGGCTATGCGATGCGGCAGCTGCGGCGCGCGGGCGAGCGGTTGATGGAGATAGCCGGTCCCGGCGCCTTTGCCCTATCGAACCCCCTGCAACGCCTTTGGCGCGACCTGTCGGTGGGATCTCGCCACACAGCGCTCAACACCATGCTCTCCAGCGAACTGTACGGGCGCGCATGGCTTGAGCAGGATTCGAACCTGGTATTGCTCGGCGACATCCGCCGAGCGGCCTGAACACCATGAACTCGCGCCCAGTCCCACGGGATCCACCGGAGGGTGAACAGCCCTTGGCAGATCACCGCCACCGCGTGGCACGCGAGCGGCGTGCCCGCATGCGCGAGCGCCTGATCGCGGCAACCATGGACGTTTACAGCCAGAGCACCGGGGGACGCCGCCCTGTGGTCGACGACGTGATCCGTGCCGCCCACGTCTCACGCGGCACCTTCTACAAGTATTTCGACACACTGGACGAGGTGCTTTCCGAAATCGGCCGGAGCATGGCGAGCGACATGCTGCAGAGCTTCGAACGCCTGTTCGGACCGCTGGACGATGGCGCGGTAATGCTGGCCACGGGGCCCCTGATGGCGCTGGTCCGCGCGGCGATGGATCCTGCCCACGGCGCCATTATTTCGGATGCAGAGCTGGTCGACCGTATCAGTGGCGACGATCCCAGGCGCCAGTTGGTTTTCCGCAGCCTGAACTATGGTCGTCAGCAAGGCGTCTTCGAGTTCGAGTCAATCGAAGCCGCCTTTGATCTTGTGATTGGCACCAGCGTCGAGGGCGCCCGGCGCATCTCCCGCACAGGGCAGCTCGATGGCGCCTACATCCGCGAGACCGTGCTCATGCTTCTGCTGGGCCTGGGCATGGAACGTCCAGCGGCTCGCCGAGCCGTCGCCACCGCCTGGCAACGGCTCCAGAGCGCATCCGAACACCTGCCCTGGTGGAAGCCGGTCAACCCTGTCTGACACCGCCCTCCTCTTTTCCTGGAACCTGTATGAGCACAACACCCCTGTACGACGCCATCGTCATCGGCGCAGGCCACAACGGGCTGGCCAGCGCCTGCTATCTCGCCGCCGAGGGCCGCAAGGTCATCGTCGTCGAATCCCTCGGCAAGGTCGGTGGCATGGCCTCCTCCGGCTATCTGATACCCGAAGCCCCAAATCATCTGGTGCACCCCTGCGCCCTCGACCTGATGTCTCTGCGCGTGCATCCCATGATGCCGCAGGAGCTCCAGTTGGAGCGCCACGGCTTTCGCCAGACCGAAATGGAGCCTGGCTATGTCTATCTGCATCCAGATGGCAACTCACTCGTATTCGGCCGCAGCGCGGAGCAGACCGCCGCTGAGATCCGCCGTTTCAGCACGGCAGACGCCACGGAGTTCCTGGCCCTGATGCAACTGGTAAACACCTTCATCGACTTGGCGATCCCCATGATGCGGGTCGATCCCGCGCAGATGAACCTGGGAGCGAAATGGCAGGCGCTCAAGGTGCTGATCAAGAACCGGCACCTCAGGCCGGAACTCATGGGCTTGATGAAAAGCCCGGCCTACACCTCCATCATGGAACGGTTCGAGCACCCGGTGACGCAGTCCGCCCTGTGCTGCCTGCTGGGTGCCGCCGGCCCCATCACAGGCGAGGGCACGGGCGTCTATTTCGCGCTGCTGGGTTTCATCCAGCGCTTCGGCCTGGGCCGCGCTGTGGGAGGCATGCAGACGCTGTCTGACGCCCTGGCGGCCCGCCTGATGGAACTGGGGGGCGAGATCCGGCTCAATGCTCCGGCCGCCGAGATCGTAGCCCGAGACGGCCAAGCCCAGGGTGTCCGACTTGCCAGCGGCGAAGTGCTTGAGGCACGCAGCGTGATTGCGGCGGTGCATCCCAGAGTGGCGCTGCACATGGTGACGCCTGGTGCCATAGAACGCCGCTACCTGACACGAGTCGACCTGGCACCAGCCAATGCCCATGGTGGCTCGCCCATGAAGATCGACGTCGCGCTCCGTGGTCAGGTTCGCGCCAGCCACCACGAAGCCTTGCGCGCCGACGGATTGAGTCTTCGCAAGAGCGTGCTGCTGATCGGCACCGCAGAGGCGGTGCTCGACAACTTCAAATGCGCGGCCCGCGGCGATGTCTCCCGGTTGCCCTATCTGTGGGCCACGGCGCCAAGCGCCGTAGATCCCACCCAGGCCCCCGAGGGCCAGGATATCGCCTATCTGTATCCGATTGCCATGCCCCTCGAGCCACGCGAAGGATGGGATGCCATCCGCGCCCCGGTGACGCAAATGGTCATCGATCAAGCGGACGCGTACCTGCCAGGAATCAAGGCACTCGAGATCGGCCGCCGTGCCGAAGCAGCCCCCGACTTTGCCAGCCGGCTGAATGTGCCCAACGGCTGCGTGGTGCACATCGACACCGGAGCCTCGCGCACGGGGCTCATGCGGCCCGCTTTCGGGCTGGGCGGCGACACGCTGCCGGTGAAAGGGCTGTTCTTCGGCGGCGCCGGCATCCATCCCGGAGGCGGCATCAACGGGCTGCCGGGCCGCATCGCGGCTGGCCGCGTGAAACGCTATTTGAAATGAAAGTGAGTAGCGCCAATGAGCAACACGACAAGCACTCCCACCGACGCAGAGCAGGCCCTTCGCGACTTCGTTTTCCAGCAGATCGAGCTTTGGAATGCGGGCCGCAAGGCGGACTTCCTGGCTCTGTACCGCCATGTCGCCCCTGCGGGGCTGACACTCGAATACGTGGCCAAGCAGACCCTGAGCGGCGACGCAGCATGGGCAGGCCTGGAGCATATGTGGGAGACCTACAACGCCAAGGTCAAGCTGCAGCTCTTCGAATGCATCGTCAATGGCAGCGATGCCGCCTGCTACTTTCGCAATCGCTGGCCGGGCGAGCAGGCCATATCCAGTGGCATCGAGCTCTACAACCTGCACGAGCGCGCGCTGCATGCGCGCTTCTTCCATTGACGGGCGCCGGCACGCTATGGACAGCCGCTTCGCCCAAGATGCAACCAGGCACCTGAGCCGTGCTTCCCTGCCCCAGACGGGAGTGTGGTCGGCGAGTTCACGCCGAGTGCGCCGTTCCCGACCTCGAACCAAGCCCCCGGCGCCGCCGGTGGCCCGCTGCTGGTGATGCAGGCGCTCGCATGACGCCCATCACTCCCATCAAATCCCCTATCCAACCCTGAAGGAGACGCCCCATGAACACCCCCACCAAAACCGTCACCGAGAACGCCCAGAAGCTCGAAGCAGCCTATGCCTCCGTGTCCGACCTTTATCGCGGCAAGACGGACGACCTGTATGCCGCCTGCCGCGAGATGCGCAAGACCACACGCGTCTACGAAGGCGACTTCATTGCCAAGTTCCTTGGGGTTCCGACCAACGCCGGGTTGCAGACCCGGCCGACCTACGCCGTGTTCCAGTATCAGGACGTGATGAATGTGCTCAAAGACGCCAACACCTTCACCAGCGGATTCATCCTCGAAGGCATGGGCAAGGTGTGGGATGGCCTGATGATCCTGGGCATGGACGGCGAGGCCCACCGCAAGGTGCGCGCCCTGCTGCAGCCGGCCTTCATGCCGGAGAACGTGAACAAGTGGCGCCCGAAGATCGACCGCGTCGCGCGCGAGGATTTCATCATGCCTCTGCTGCCCGACAAGAAAGCCGACCTCATGGAAATGGGCCTGAACTTTCCGGTGCGTGCCATGTATGCCCTCGTAGGCTTCCCGGAAGACAACCCCGATCAGTACAACCAATATGCTGTCTGGGCGCTATCGATGCTGGCGGCCAACCAGCTTGACAAGGCCAAGGCCGAGGAAGGCCGCCGGGTCGCCGCCATTGCGGTCAAGAGCCTGTACAACGCGCTCATGGAGCAGGTCCAGCGGCGCCGCGCCGAGGGCGCAACGGGCGATGACCTCATTACCCGCCTGATGAACGCCGAATACGAGGGCCACAAGCTCGACGACCACGAGGTCGCGACCTTCGCCCGCTCGCTGCTGCCCGCTGCCGGCGAGACCACCACGCGGACCTTCAGTGCGGCAATGACGTTCCTGCTGACCATTCCCGGCCTGCTCGACCGTGTGCGCAACGACCGCAATCTCGTGCCCAAGCTGATTGATGAAGCCGTCCGCTTCGAGCCGTCCTCCACGTTCAAGGTGCGCGAGACCTCCACCGATGTACAGATCGGCGACGTCACGATCCCCAAGGGCTCCTTCGTCCAGTGCATGGTTGCCTCTGCCAACCGCGATGAAAGCGCCTTCGAGAATCCGGACGTGTTTGACATCGACCGCCGCCAGAAGCCTTCGTTCGGCTTTGGCTTTGGCCCGCACATGTGCATCGGCCAGTTCGTGGCCAAGCTCGAACTGAACTGCGCGATCAACGGGATTCTGGACCTCATGCCCAACGTGCGGCTCGACCCCGAGCAACCCGCGCCCAAAATCGAAGGCGCCCATCTGCGCGGGGCCAAGAGCGTGCACGTCATCTGGGATTGATCAGGAAGGCCCCTACGATCATGCGAACCTTCGACACGATCCCCGAGCGCTCCGACTTCGGCTACCAATGCCTAGTCGGCCCGCAAAAGGTCAGCGGCGCCAGGCTGGCCGACCTGCGCGACCACTTCGGCCTCAAGCTCACCAAGCACATGCCTTTTGGCAGCGTGCGCGACGATGAAGGCCACATCTACTCGGTGGTGCGCGCCCTCAACGCGCCGGGCAGCACGCCCAACCCGACCAAGTTCATCTACCAGAGCACCCGCCTGGACGGCCAGAACATCCGCATCGACAAGGAAAAGATCGCCCCCAGGGCGCTCACTATGTTTCCCGCACGCGGGCTCGATGGCGACACCGCCTGGTGGTCCAGCCACCCAGAAGACCCCGGGCAGCCCTGGCGGCTGACCGCTTCGGGCACCAACTTCAGCTGGAAGGAAGAGGGCCTGTTCGAGCTCACCGGCCGGCTCATCGGCAATGGCATGCAGTGGTACCTGCCCGGGGTGGACTGGGGCACCTTCTACGTCGCGCAGCTCTACGACGTGCAGGGCACCTGCGAGGGCAGGAAGGTCAAGGGCATGATTTCCCTGGACCAGGCCTGGATGGCCGAAGGCGGCGCCATCCACATGCACAAGGACCTGGTCGTCAACAACAAGATGCACGTCGTCTGGTGGAACTTCGCCACCATCTACAAGGACGGGAGCTGGGATGTCGGCTCCTTCCTGGTCGGCCACGACAAACTGGGCTACGCCATTGTCCAGAACGAAAAGGGCGAGGTCCGCTACACCACCGACATCGAGGGCTCCGTGCGCCATGAAAAGGACGGCTGGTTCGCCGAGGATGCCCGCATCGTGCTGGAAGGGAAGGAAGAGTGGGAATTCCTGCCCGATCCGAAAGGCCGGATGCTCGACTTCGTGGGCGGTTTTCCCATCACCGCCCAGCAGGAAGGACGCTGGCGCCGGGTGGGCGATACGCGCGAGCCCGACCGCTGGATGGCCTGGGGCGAAAGCGACAAACGCAATGGCACGGCGCGGAACGTCCGTGGCACCGAAATCTGAACTGGAGAACCCGACATGGAAAAAACCACCATCGAGCACTTCCTACACGCCCAGGTGCGAGCATGGAACGCCGGCGACAAGGAAGGCTTCTTCGCGGCTTACCGCTCAGTAGCGCCCCAAGGCCTGCAGATCGAATATGTCGGCCGAGGTCCCGCGACTGAAGGCTGGCCGGTGCTGGAGGGCATGTGGACACAGCAAAGTGCCAAGATCGAGATCGAAGAAGTGGCCCTGATCATCAATGGGAACGAAGTCGCATGCCACAACCGCAACAAGGTCCGGGGCAGTGCGCTGGCCATCGAAACCATCGAGCTCTATCACTTCGACAACGGCAGGCTGACGGTGCGCTATTTCATTCGCCAGCCCTGAGCCCCGGCCATGAAAACGAACACCGCCCCGGCGCTGGACCCCAAGGCTTTCCGGGCCGCGCTCGGCAGCTTTGCCACCGGCGTCACCGTGATCACCACGCGGGCCGCCGACGGCAGCCCGGTGGGGCTGACAGCCAATAGTTTCAACTCGGTGTCGCTGGACCCGCCCATGGTTCTTTGGAGCCTGGCCAAGAAGTCGCACAGCCTGGCCGCCTTCAGCCGTTGCAGCCACTGGGCCGTGCATGTGCTGGCCGCCGATCAGGAGGAACTCTCGGGCCGCTTCGCCCGCTCGGGCACCGACAAGTTCAGCGGGCTGGAGGTCGGCAGCGGCATCGGCGGTGTTCCGCTGCTGGCCGGCTGCGCCGCCCGTTTCCAGTGCCAGAGCACGTTTCAGCACGAGGGCGGCGACCACCTGATCTTCGTCGGTGAGGTGACCGCCTTCGACCGCACGGAGCGCGCTCCGCTGGTGTTCCACGCGGGCCGCTACGCTCTGGCGGCCCAGCGCGACCCCGGCCTGCCGCCGGCCCGCAGTGCGCGCGTGGCTGGTGGCTTGGATGAGGACCTGCTGGGCTACTTGCTGGGCCGGGCCTATTTCCAGTTCCACCAGGGCGTGCGCGAGAAGGCGCGCGCGGCCGGACTGACGGACGCCCAGTGGATCGTCGCCGCGGCGCTGACCGTGCGCGACGGCGTGTGCTCCGACGAAATGCAAACCACCCTGGGGTATGTGCTCGGCGAGCCCTTGCCGCCTTTGCTGCAGGGCATGCAGGCCGACGGGTGGGTTCATGCGGACGCCCAGGGCCGCTGGTGCCTGACCCCCAGCGGGCGCGACCGCTCGCTGCACCTGCTGGCGGCGGCCAAGGCCCACGAGGGCGACCTGCTGTCCCGCTGGAGCTACGACGAAGGCGCCCTGCTGAAGCTGCAACTGCAGAAATTCATCGCGGCCACCAATCCCGGTCTCACGGACCTCTGGCACGAAGCCTGAACACCCCCATCGAAAGCAGACACCATGCACCAGATCTCCCCGGAACAGATCGAGCACTTCATGAGCGGCCAGGTCCGCTGCTGGAACAACCACGACAAGGCCGGCCTGCTGGCCCTGTACCGCGAAGCAGCTCCCGACCTGCTGGACATCGAATACGTGGGCCGCGCGCAGCAGGCCGATGGCTGGCTCGTCATCGAAGAGATGTACGACAAGCACAACCACCAGTTCCGCCTCGAGGTCGTGAGCACCATCATCAACGGCAACGAGGCCGCCGTGCACCACCGCAACTGCATCGTCGGCACGAACCAGGTGATCGAGAGCATCGAGACCTACCGGTTCGGTCCCGGCAGCCTGCACGTGCGCTACTTCCTCAAGCCTCCGGTGGATGCCGCCGTGAACCTGGAGCAGTTCCGCGGCTTCGCCGCCACCCCGTCGCAAGAAGCCCCATGAGCAAGCCCGCGCTCCCCGGTCCCCACGAGGGCCGCTTCAAGGACCAGGTCGCCATCGTCACGGGCGGCGCTTCCGGCATCGGCGAGGCCACTTGCCGGCGCCTCGTCGCCGAAGGCGCCAGCGTGATCGTGGCCGACGTCAATGCCGAACAGGCCGCGGCGCTGGCCTCGGAGCTGGGCCCGCGTGCCAGCGCGCAGGTCTTCGACGCCGCGGACGTGCGCAGCATCGAGCGGCTCGTCCAAGGTACGGTGGATCGGTTCGGACGCCTGGACGTGCTGCACAACAATGCCGCATTGAGTTCTCCTGCCATCCATGCCAAGGACAAGAACGCCATCGACATCGAATTCGAGGTCTGGGATCAGGTCATGGCCGTGAACCTGCGCGGCTATCTGGCGGGTTGCAAGTACGCGCTGCCGACCATGATCGCCCAAGGCGGTGGCGCGATCGTGAACACCGCGTCGACCGGCGGCTTCTCGGGCGACATCACGCGCATGGCCTACAGCGTGTCGAAGGCAGCCATCATCGGCCTGACCCGCCAGATTGCCACCCACCATGGCGCCCAGGGCGTGCGCTGCAATGCCGTCGCGCCCGGCTTGGTGCTCACTCCCGGCACGCGTGGCGCGGCCGCGAGCGTGATCGACGTAATGCAGCGCCACCTGCTGGTGCCCGAGTTCGGCGAGCCCGAGGACATCGCAGCGCTGGTGTGTTTCCTGGCCTCAGGCGAGGCGCGCTACATCAACGGGCAGACGTACATCGCCGACGGCGGCATGCTGGCGCACAACCCTACCATGGCCGACCTCGTCGACATGGCCAAGTCCAAGAAGAGCAGTTGAAGCACGTGAACCTCTTCCATAGCGGCTGGCGCAAGGCGTTGGACAAATCGGCCTGATGCCACACACCCCCGCCGACTCGCTGCTCGCCCCGTTCCGAGGGTCGGGCTTCCGTTACCTGTGGCTGGCTTGGCTGTCCGGCAACATGACCATGTGGATGCACGAGGTAACCGCCGCCTGGCGCATGGCCCAGCTCACCGACAGTCCCGCGTGGGTGGCCTGGGTACAGGCGGCCGGCACCTTGCCGCTGTTCGTGCTGGGCCTGGCCAGCGGCGCGCTGGCCGACCTGCTCAACCGCAGGCGTTTTCTTGCCGTGGCGCAAGCCTGGATCGCCGTTGTGGCGGCCGTGCTGGCGGCGCTCGCAGGCACCGATGCCCTGACCCCAGGAACGCTGTTGCTGCTGTGCCTGCTCAATGGCGTTGGACTGGCGTTGCGGTTTCCGGTGTTCTCGGCCCTGGTGCCGGACCTGGTGGAGCGGCGCCTGCTGGCCTCTGCCCTGACCCTCAACGCCCTGGCCATCAACCTGACGCGGGTGCTGGGCCCGATCGTCGCGGGCATCGTCCTGGCCTGGCAGGGAACGGCGATGGTGTTCGCACTCAACGCCGTGCTGTCCATATTGGCCGGCGTACTGATCTGGCGCGCTCCCATTGCCCCCCATGTGCCCCCCGCCGAACGCCCGCGCCTGCTGCAGGCCATGCGCGATGGCGTGGGCCATGCCCGGACCTCTCCCATACTGCGGGCGGTGCTGTTCCGCGCTTTCATCTTCTTCACCCAGGCCGTGGCGCTGGTGGCCTTGCTGCCCCTGGTCGCCAAGGACATCGGCGCCAACGAAACCACCTACACCACCCTGCTGGCCTCCATGGGCGCGGGGGCCGTGCTCGCCGCCATGGCCCTGCCCCGCCTCCCGGCACTGGCGGCGCGCAACCGGATCATCGATGGGGGCGTGTGGCTGCACGCGCTGGCCACGCTGGGCGCAGTTTGGGCGCCCAGCGCGTGGACGCTCGCGCCAGCGCTCGCCCTGTCCGGTGCGGTCTGGCTGTGTGTGGCCAACACGCTCACCATGTGCGCGCAATTGGCATTGTCGGCCACCTTGCGCGCGAGGGGCATGGCGATCTACCAGATGAGCATCATGGGCGGCAGCGCGGCGGGAGCCATTCTGTGGGGTGCCATCGCGGAACGCACCTCGGTGGGTGTATCCCTGGCGGCATCGGCGATTGCCAGCCTGCTGCTACTGTTGTGGACCCGCGGCGCCAGCCTGGAAGAACGCGCCCGTCACTGAGCCTGCGGCCCCAGGGCGCCAGCAGTCACGCCGTCCTTGAATGCAAACACTTCGACGCCGACCGCTTCGCAGTCGGGGTAGACATCGGGTTTCTCGGTCGAAACGCGTGCTGCCAGTACCTGGGGATGGGCGAGCAGCGCGCGCAGCAGATCATCCGCCAGCGTCTCCTGCAGCTGGATATGCCCGCGACCCACGCGCTCCCGAACCGCCTCACGCACGAAATCGTAGTCCACGACCTCCCCCAGATCGTCATCCACCGGTGTGCTGCACGCCAGGGGAACGGTACAGATCCACATTGATGCGCACACGCTGCGGATGCCCCTGCTCGAAGGCATGCGCCCCGATGTTGATGTCCACCACATGGTTGCGCAGGAAAAGGCGGCGACACCGCGCCAATGCAGGAGTCAGAAGGGTGTTGGACATTTCAGCGGGCTCCCATCTCGCGTGCCAGGAACATCACGTCGCGCGGCTGGCGAGTCAGGTGCTGGCCTCCATCGACAAGGATGGTGGAGCCTGTCGAAGCCGGGAATGTCAGCAGGAAGCGGACCGCGTCGGCGATATCCTCCGGCGGGGAGCTTCGCCCCAGCGGATTGAGCCGTTGGCCCAACTCGAACTCCCGCTCGTTCATCGGCCCAGACAGCAGGGCAAGCCCCGGGGCCACACCTCCTACGCGCAAGCGCGGCGCCATCGCCATGGCCAACATTTTTGTGGCTGCTTCCAGCGCCGCCTTGGACAGGGTGTAGGAAAAATAGTCAGGGTTCGGGTTCCACAGCTTCTGATCGAGCAGATTCACCACACACCCTGTCCTCCCGGTATCCAGCAGATGCTGGTACAAGGCCTGCGCCAGCAAGATGGCGGGCGCGGTGTTGGCCTTCCAGTGAAGCTCCATCGCCGCCAATCCGCAGGTCTCGGCGTTGTCGTACTCGAAAACGGACGCATTGTTCACCACGGCATCGATGCGGCCGAATCGCCTCACCACCTCGGGCACCAGCGCTCGGCAACCGGCCTCATCGCTCAAGTCGGCGTAGAGCGCTTCCGCTTGTCCTTCACCGCGGCGCAGCTCCCTGAGCGTGTCCTGCGCTTCCTCCGACGAGTGCCGGTAGGTGATCGCCACGTTCCATCCAGCCGCAGCCAGATCAAGCGCGATCACGCGTCCAATGCGGCGAGCACCGCCGGTAACAAGCACGACAGAACGGGACATCGGTTCAGGCTCTCGATAAAAAATGCCAGGCAGAAAAGCGGCGGGCCGCCGTACCGCGGCTCAGCGATCCAGCGCCAAGGCCCGGCGCCGCGCAGGGCGATCGGCGCGGGCCAGATAGGCGTCGATGACCGGGCAGCCGCCCAGCAGCGGGCGCGCAGTCTCGAACAAGCTCATGAACAGGATGTCCGCAGCGGTGAAACGCTGCCCGAGCAGGTAGGGGCCGCGTGCCAGCGTGTGCCGGATGTGCTGCATCATTGATTGATTCAGGCCGCGCATCGCCGGATCCTGCGCCAGCAGGCCCTTCCCCTCCATGTAGACCAGGGGTTCGGTCAAGCCCACCTGATAGAAAAGCCAGGTGAGATAGGCTCCACGCAACGCATACCCCACCGGCACGCCGACCTCGGCCTCGGGATGCAGATCGGTCAGGTAAAGCGCAATGGCCGCCGTCTCGGATACCAAGTGGCCATCGTGCTCCAGCGCGGGCGTGAACCCATGCGGGTGCGGATTGCGCGGATCGGCCTCGCTGCCATCGTTGCGCGGGTATTTCACCACCACGACCTCCCGCTCCATGCCCAACTCCTCCAGCAGCCACAGAATGCGCGCCGAATTGGAGCCGGGTGCGTGATATAGCTTCAGCATCATGTGTCCTTGTAGCGAGATAGGCGATGTGATCGACGCCCGTGCAAAACCGCGTCATCGTCCTTTGTCAGTCGTGCCTGGCCTGGGCCGGCAACCCGAAAGCAGCCCACGCACCCGCGGAGAGCGCCGCCCCGGTCATCCAGAACACCGGGGCAACACCCAGCGCGGCGCCGGCGGCGCCAAAACCCAAGGGCATCACCAAGGTGGAGAAATGGATGACGGTGGACCGCAGGCCAAGGGCCTCGCCTTGGCGCTCCGGCGGTGCAAAGGTGTGCAGGCTGGACATGACAGCGGGCTGGATGGCCCCCAGTCCCAGGCCTATGGTGCCGGCGCAAGCCGCCATGGCCCAGGTGCTGTCCAACCAGGGATAGAGCAGGAAAACCGATGCCGTCAAGGTCAGCGCACCAGTCATCACCCACCGGGGTTGGAGACGCTCCGCCAGAAAGGGGATCGCCAGCCGCACGGCCGCTGAGGTGACGGCGTAGCTGGCCAGCACCGTGCCGATGGCCGATGCGCTCAAGCCCCGCTCGTGGCCCAGGATCGGCAACGCAAAAGCGTGGGCATCCCAGCAGGCGGCAATCAGCCAATTGATGAAGAACAGTCGCCGAAGATCGCGGTCGCCCAGCAGGTCCCAAGCCTTTGGGGGAGCATCGGTCCGTTTCGCGGGCGCCCGAGGCGCCTCGGCAGGGACTCGGGTGGTGGCGAGCAGCGTCCCCAGAGGCAGCAGAGCCAGTCCGACGAAAGCCGCGCGGTAGCTCACATGGTCGATCAGCATGCCCGCCAGGACCGGGCCGATGAAAGTCGCGATGGACGGCGCGAGTGCCACCCAGCTGAAGATTCGCAGGCGTTCCGCCTCGCCCCGGGCCAGCCGGCCCGCCGTGCGCTGCAGTGAAATCATGCCCACCGCAGAGCCCGCCCCCACCAGGGCCGCGGCGCCTCCCAGAGCCCAGACATGGGACGCCGAAGCGGCAAGAGCGGCCCCCGCCAGCGCCAGCAAGGCACCAATGCGCGTTCCCAGGTGGTACCCCCGACGATCCACCAGGCGCCCGGCAGGAATGGCGAGCACAAAGGGGAAGGCGGCAAACAGCGCCATCAGCAATCCGATCACGGCAGGGCCCCGCGATTCGCTCACCGCCAACAGGGGGACGGTCATGCGCATGCCGTTGAGGCAGCCATGCAATCCGACCTGCGCGGCGACCAGCGTCAGCAGCGTCCATCCGAAACTGAACCGGCCGCTGCGTGCCATGGAATCACCCGAGGGCATCCTCGATGGCCGCGATCAGCCTTGCATCATCGGGTACCACGTCGGGAGCGAAACGGGCCACCACGGCCCCATCACGGCCAATCAGGAATTTCTCGAAATTCCACATCACATCGGTATCTGCCTTGGGCAGCAGTTGATGCTTGGACAAGGTGTCGCGCAGCCGCGGGTCGCCGGACGCCACGGCATGCGGCTGCGCAGCGATCAGGGCGGCATAGAGCGGGTGTCTGGGCTCACTGTTGATCCGCAATTTGGTGAAAAGCGGAAAGCTCACGCGGTAGTTGGTGTCGCAGAAGTCGCGGATCTCGTCCTCGCTTCCCGGCTCCTGGCCCGCAAAATCGTTGCAGGGAAATCCCAGCACGTGCAGGCCACGGTCGCGAAAGCGGTCGTACAGGGACTGCAGGCCGGCGTACTGCGGGGTCAGCCCGCATTGGGAAGCCACGTTGACGACCAGCATCACCTGTCCCTTGAAGGGGGCGAGGCTCGTATCGGAGCCGTTCAGGGCCTGAAGGGGAACGTCGAAGATCGATGTGCTCACGGTGATACCTCCTGGTAGGCTTGTTGAACCAAAGTCATGCGGCCGCCCGCCAGCATCAAAGCGCAGAACATCTGCAGTTCAACGGTCTCGGCGGTCGAAAAGTGCTCGGCCAGCGCTGCGAAATGCCCCTCTCCAACGGCATGCGCATCGGCTGCGAACAGCTCGGCATACGCCAGCGCGGCCCGCTCGGCGGGCGAAAAATGGGTGCTGCCGATCTGCTGGCAATTGAGGGCTTCCAGGTCTTGCGCGTCCACGCGGTCGCTCTTGCGCGCCAGCTGGCAGGCTTGGCACTGCGTGATGCTGGCGATGCGCAGCCGCACCAGTTCCCGCAGCCGCCCGTCCAGCACGCCGTGGCTGTGAAACTGGTCCAGCAGCGCCAGCCATGCCAGCGCGGCCTGCGGCCGGTGGGCCCAGACCTGCACCGGCACGGTGGAACTGAGCATGCGTGTCTCGACGCCCCGCCGCATGGCCTCGTCCAGCGGCGCCGGAAAATCGGCCAGCGGCACCAGCGGCAGGCGCGCCACGGTCACAGCCGCTCGATGAGGGTGGCGGTCCCCATGCCGCCGGCGCAGCAGATCGCCTGCAGCGCATAACGTCCGCCCCGACGCTCCAGCTCGTGCAGCATCGACGTCATGATGCGCGCTCCGCTCGCCCCCAAGGGGTGCCCCAGCGCGATGGCACCGCCGTTGACGTTCAAACGCTCGGAAGACACGCCCAGCTCTTTCATCCAGACCAGGGGAACCGAGGCAAACGCCTCGTTGATCTCGAAGAGGTCGATGTCGTCCAGTGTGAGCCCCGCCTGCGCCAGCACTTTGCGGGTGGCCGCGACCGGCCCGGTCAGCATCAGCGTGGGATCGGAGCCCACCGTGGTCATGGCGAGAATGCGCGCGCGGGGCTTGAGGCCCAGCGACCGGGCCTTGACCGAAGACATCAGCAGCAAACCCGCCGCCCCATCCGAGATCTGCGAAGAGTTCCCGGCAGTCAGGCGACCGTCCGCGCGGAAGCTGGTTTTGAGGGTCGCCAGCTTCTCGACGGCCGTACCGGGACGGATCGTTTCGTCCGCGGAGAACAAGTGCGCCTCGCCCTCTGCGCCCTTCTCGCGCACCTGCATCACGGGCACCGGCACGACTTCTTTCTCGAAATGGCCGGCAGAGGCAGCCGCGCAAGCGCGCCGATGGCTTTCCACGGCGAACGCATCGAGGTCTTCCCGGCCCAGCTCCCACTGGTCGCACAAGCGCTCGGCCGCTTCACCCTGGCTCGTCATTTCGTAGCGCTCGGCGACCATCCAGCCAAAGGCCTCCCCATGGATGCTGCGGTTGCTGCCCATGGGCACCCGGCTCATGTTCTCGGCACCGCCGGCCACGACCACCTCGGCCGACCCGAACGCAATCAGGCCCGCGGCCACGTGCACGGCCTCTTCACCCGAACCGCATTTGCGGTCGATCGTCAGGCCAGGAATCGTGCAGGGCCAGCCGGCCCCTAGCAGTGACGTGCGCGCGATATTGGCCGACTGCTCACCGACCTGGGTGACGCAGCCGAAGATGACGTCGTCCACCAATTCCGGCTCAAGCCCCGAACGGGTAATGAGCTCGTCCAGGACGACGGCACCCAGGTGATCGGCGCGCACGGGCGCCAGGCTGCCTTTGAATTTTCCGACGGGCGTGCGAACCGCGCCGACGATCACCACATCCGGGCGACTCACAGAACGCTCGCTTTCAGGCCGGAGCCAGGAATGCGCTGGCCTTTTTCGTCGTACTGATACACGCCCGCGCCGGTCTTGCGCCCATGGCGGCCGGAGGCCACCATCTTGATTATCAGAGGGCAGGGACGGAACTTGTCGCCCAGCGTCGAGTGCAGGTAACGAAGCACCGACAGCCGGGTATCCCATCCGGTCAGGTCTCCGAGTTCGAGGGGCCCCATCGGATGGTTGAAGCCCATGCGCAGCGCTGTGTCGATGTCCTCGGCAGTGGCCACGCCCTCCTGCAGCATCCACATCGCCTCGTTGCCCAGCATGGCCGACATCCGGCTGGTGGTCAGGCCCGGGGACTCGTTGACGATGATCGACGTCTTGCCCAGCGCGTCGCTGTATTCGCGGGTTCTGGCCACGGTCTCGTCGCTGGTGGCGATGCCGCGCACCAGCTCGACCAGCTTCATCTTGTGCACCGGGTTGAAGAAGTGCATGCCCACCACCCGTTCAGGCTGGGGCACGGCCGTGGCGATCTCGGTCACGCTCAGCGCGGAGGTGTTCGTGGCGATGATGGCGTCGGGCAGCATGTGGGCGGCGGCCGTGGCCACCACCTGCTTCTTCACCGCGATGTTCTCGGTGACGGTCTCGACCAGCAGTGCAGCCCCCGCGGATGCGGCAGCGAGATCGGCTTGCGTCGTAAGCCTGGATTTCGCCGCATCGGCCACCGCCGCATCGAGCTTGCCGAGGCGAACCCCGTCGTCCAGGATCTTGGCCACGGCGGAGAGTGCCTTGGCGGCCGCAGCTTCGTTGCTGTCCACCAGCACGGTGACGAAGCCGGAGCTGGCGAAGGCATGGGCGATGCCGGTTCCCATCAGGCCGCCACCGGCGACGACCACCTTGTTTTGCGTAATGCTCATGTACTGTCTCCCTGATTGCTTATTGGGCTGTCGTGACGATGTTGCGCAACAGACCGATGCCGGGAATCTCGGCCTCGACCACGTCACCAGGCTTGAGAAACTTGCCGGAACCCTGCCCCGTGCCGGCCGGCGAGCCGGTGAACATGACATCGCCGCTCTCGAAACGCGAGCGCTCGTCCACGAACTTCACCAGTTCCGCGACATCCCAGGTCATCTCGGCCGTGTCGCCGTCCTGGCGAATTTCCCCATTCACGCGCAGCAGCAGGCGCAGCGACAGCTTTCCCTCGCGCGCAAACTCATCGCGCGTCACGATCCACGGGCCGAGGCCCGTGGTCTGGTCACCGCTCTTGGCCGCAAACAGATCCATTCCGACACCGGGCGGTCCGCTGCGCTGCAGATCGCGCGAGCTCACGTCGTTGCCCACGGTGTATCCCAGCACGCTGGAGATGGGGTCATCGCGGTTGACCGTGTCGCCGATCACGGCCACCAGTTCCACCTCGTGATCCAGCTCCTGCGTCAGGGGCGGGTAGCGCAATGCGTCGTTCGCCCCGATGAGCGCGCCATGGGCCTTCAGGAAGGCGATAGGCTGGCTGTGGCTCTTGATGCCGAAGTCGGCCGCGAGATGCTTGGCGTAGTTGGCCCCAGCGACCACCACCCGGTTGGTCTTCTCGATGGGTGGCAGAAGCCGCACCGAGTTGAGCGCACGCACGGCGCCACGGAAGCGCAGCGCAGCCTCCCCCTCGCCGCGCGTGATAGCCGGACCCCAATCAGAGACCCCGCCCTCGATCGGGCGCAGTTCGTCGCGTTCGGTATCGACCAGCGCCCAGAACGGGGCACCGCCATCGGTGCAGCGTGCGAGCTTCATGCAGCGACTCTGGCAGCAGGTTGGACGGCGGGCTTGCCCAGCTTGGCAGGATCCAGGTGCAGCAGCTCGCACGCATTCTTCCAGCGAATCTTCTGCAGATCGTCGTCCGACAGGCGCAGGCCATCGGTCAGGTCGTGGCGAACGGCGTCGCTGCCGCCGAAGTTACTGCCATACAGAACGCGATCGGCACCAATGATGTCAATCAGTGCCTGGCGCATCGGCACCTCGTGCAATTCGACGTCGAACCAGAAGTTCTTCAGATACTCCTCGACCGGCTTCTTGTTGAACGCCACGTCGAGATTGCGGTTGGTCTGGGCAAGGCGGCCGAGCTGGTACGGGATGTACCCGCCGCCATGGGTGATGTAGACCTTGAGATTGGGGAAGCGATCCAGAACGCCGCCATTGATCAGGTACCAGAAGAAGCGCGTCTCGTCGTAGTTCATGCCGACGATGGCCGTGGTTTCGTACTGGTCATGGTCGGCCTGCATGCCCCAGGTGACCGATTGGTTGTAGCCGTGGATGAAGATCGGCAGATCGAGGTCGCACATCGTTTTCCAGACGACGTCGAGCTGCGGCGAATCCGCCTCCAGCCCGCCGAAGTTCGCGCCGCCGGCCACCAGACCCTTCGCGCCGAGTTCGGTGCAGGCGCGGCGGATTTCCTTGGCTGCGTCGTGCGGCGCATTCAGCGGCGCATGGGCCCAGAACATCAGGCGATCCGGCGCGGCCGAGCAGTAGTCGGCAAGGATATCGTTGACCTTGGTGGCGAAGCGCACCGAGAACTCGGGGTCGGCCCAGTACATGTAGCAGTGCGAAGGCACCGACAGCACCTGCGCATTCTGCCCTGCGGCATCCATGCCATTGAGGCGGTTCTTCGGATCCGCCCAACGGGCCATGTATTCCTCGACGCTCGGTCCCTTCCCGGCACGAACCGCTGCCTTGCGTTCGGGCGAGCCCAGGCGCAGCACCCAATGGCCAACGCGAAGCTTGACGTCGCCATCCGGGTGCCGCTCAAAGAACGGCCCCCAAAACGGATGCTGGTTGTAGTACCCCGGTAGCGGGGCATGGGCGTGGAGGTCGATCAGCATGATGATTCTTTCAGGTTCGGGCACGGCCCCAAGGGCCGGTGCAGATGTCGTTCGCGTGCTACTGAGGCAGTGACAGCCGCCAGAAATCCGGCATGCGTTTGCACTGCGTCAATGCGATATTAATCAAAAACAGAGATTCTGTTCAAGTTATCGCAAACACTGAGGCGACGACACACCCGCTACAGGCATCCTGAAGGCCGTCTTGAATGGAGATATTTATGTACAAGCACCTGCTCGTCGCCCTGGACGACACCCCGCTGGGAATGGCAACCGTCACCCATTCGGTCAGCTTTGCGCGGGCACTGGGGGCCCGGATCACCTTTTTCCACGCGGCCCCCGATCTGGCCGCCACCGGCGAAGGCTCCATGCTGCATTCGCTCGACCGCCAGGCCTTCACCGACGAAAGCGACATGCCCCGACATGCGGTGCTGCTCAAGGCGGCCACGGCCGCGAGAATCGGCGGCGTCGAATGCTCGACGGATGCGCTCGTCAGCGACCATCCGGCCCAGGCCATTCTCGAAGCGGCGCACCGGCATGCCTGCGATCTGCTCTTCGTGAGTTCCCACGGCCGCGTGCCTGGCTTGCGGGGTTGGCTGCACAGCAGCGTGACCCGCCAGCTGCTGCAAATCGCCGACCTTCCCGTGCATGTGGCCAGCATCGAGTCGAATGACGAGCAGGCCGACGCGAACCGCGCGCTCGCCATCGTGGCGGGAGAACATCGCTCCATCGCTGCGGTACTCACCGGCGTCCGCGAATTGGATCGCACAGGGCGTATCGATGGCACGATTCCCGACGTGGCGCTGATGCGGCAAATGGCTGACTACCTGCGCCAGTTTCCGACGAGGCTGCACCACCCCAAGGAAGAGGCCTTCATCTTCCGCCTGCTCCGGCAGCGCACGAGCGAACACAATGCAGTGCTGGACGAACTGGAACGGCAGCATGTGCTGGAAAACACCTTGATCGATGCCTTGTTCACCGCCCTCGCCCGTCACGGGCATGGAGATGCAGACGCCGCGGAAGCAGTCACCGCTGCCGTCCAGCGCCTGAGCGGCGCGGTCTGGGAGCACATGTCCCTGGAGGAGACCGTCATTTTCCCGGCTGCACGCCGGCATCTGACCAGCGCCGACTGGTCAGTTGTCTACAAAGCCTTTTCCGCGCACCACGACCCCCTTTTCAGCCACTCCCCCGAGATGCCGATGAGGCAATTGTTCGCGCGCATCGCTACCGCCCTGCAATAGGGTGACGGGTGCATGCCACTGCCGCAGGAGACAATTCACCGCCTAGCGCGGGGGGGTGCACCTGTGGCCAGGGCCTCCACCATTCGGCCAATGCGCCGGGGCAACGTCTTGCGATCAGCATCCCCCGGCACCAGTTGCTCGCTCAACACATAGCGGATCAGGAGTTCGCATACCAGTTCCCGATCCACCTTGACGCCAAAACGAGCCTCCCAGGCATCGAAAACAGAGCCGAGAACGTCCTGGAACCGGACCACCGAGTCGTGGAAGATGCGGCGAAAGAAACCAAGGGCGTATTCCGGTGCGGCGACCAGCAACCGGCGCGCGCGGCCATGCTCCAAGTAGTGGTCCAGGTAGCGAATCAACGCGTCGAAGCGCTCGTCGGGGTCCTGGTAGGGTTGGACGGCCTCTGCCAAGGTGACATGGAACTGCTCGCGTTTGTGACGGGCAAACGCATCCAGCAGTTCATCCTGAGACGCGAAATAGCGATAGAACGTGCCGCGGGAAATACCCGCCTCGCGGCAGACATCGAGTATCGAGATCCGCTCGGCGCCAGATTTCAGCACGATGTTCTCGGTGACCATCAGGATGTTCGCAATCGTTTGCTCGGAACGCCGGTTGCTGCGCCCACGGCGTACGCCAACCGGCCCTGTCTCTGCGGCCACCGGGCTCTTCTTCTCCACCATGGCGACAGCCGCCGCAGGTTTCTGCACAACAGGCGCCGCAACGCCACGATCCACCACCCTGCGACGGGGCTTGCCAACCGCTTTCGATGCGACTGCGGCTTGCTTGTTCGTGCTCTTGAGGGTCATTTCCATGCTTTCTGAGGTTCAGTGAGAGATTCGGCGCTTGGCGATGCGGCCAAGGGTTTACCAGCACGCACGGTGAAAAATCTAAATATAGAATTCTCATCTTTATCTAGAATTTTTTGCATCCTTGGGTGTGGCTTGGAGCGTTTTGCATGGCAGGAATCGGCAATCCCGACACGTGGTCCCTCGGTCAACAAGATACGGTCATTGCGGCGCTCGAACGCGCGGTAGCCAAACATTCCGACCGGGTGTTGCTCGACTTCTCGGGTGAACTCCATACCTACGGCGAAGTGGATCGCCAGTCGACCCGTTTGGCCCATGCGTTCGCGGCGCTGGGCGTGCAACCCGGCCAGACGGTCGTGACGATGCTCGACAACAACATCGATGCCGTGCTGTGCTGGTTCGCCATCAATAAGCTCTGCGCCGTCAGCGTACCCATCAACACCGCGCTCAAGGGTGAATTCCTGCGCCACCAGATTGCCGATGCTGGCGCGGCGCTCGTGGTCTGCGAGGCTGCGTATGCCGAACGCATCGCGGCGGTTTCGGACGGGTTGCCGGACGTGCAGCAGGTCCTGACCCGGGGAACGCCCGGCGACAGGCAGTGCGGCACCCTGCCCCTGGCCTCGCTCGACGAACACCGCGGCAGCGATGACAGCGCGTTCGAGCGCAAACCCCAGCCCTGGGAACTGGCCTGCCTCATCTACACCTCGGGCACGACCGGACCGTCCAAGGGCTGCATGATCAGCTACAACTACATGTGCAATCTGGCGCGTCTGCAACTGCGCGCCGGGCCGGCCAACGAAAACGACGTCACGATCACGCCCCTGCCGCTGTTCCACATGAACGCCATGTGCGTGGGCGTGCTGGCATCGATTCTGGTCGGCGCCCGCGTCGCTTTCGTTCCGCGTTTTTCGGTGTCGAACTTCTGGCCCGAAGTGGAGCGCAGCGGTGCCACCATCGCCTCCATCCTGGGCAGCATGGGGGCGATGCTGGCCAACGCGCCGGATACCGAGGCCGGGCGGCGCTGCAAGGGGCAGATCCATACAGTGCGGGGCAATCCGTTCACGGAGGAAGTCAAATCCATCTGGCGCGAACGCTTCGGCGCGAAACAGGTGGGCGGCAACGGCTATGGCCTCACCGAAGCGGCAGTGATCACTTCGCTGGCCGGTGGCGAGTATGCCGCACCCGGTTCGTCTGGAAAGCGCATTCCCGATTTCGACGTGCGCATCGTGGACGACCTCGACCGGGAAGTGCCGACCGGGACTTCTGGCGAAATCGTGGTGCGGCCGCTGCGCCCGGACATCATGTTCATGGGCTACTGGCGCAGGCCGGAAGACACGCTGAAGATCATGCGCAACCTCTGGCTGCACACCGGGGATATTGGCAAGTTCGACGAGCAAGGCTTTTTCTATTTCGTTGATCGCAAGAAAGACTACCTGCGCAGACGCGGCGAAAACATCTCCAGCTTCGAGATGGAGGCTGCCTTCGCCCGCCACCCAGCCCTGGCCGAAGTCGCCGTGCACGCCGTCCCGTCCGACAAGGGGGAAGACGACGTCAAGGTGACCGCCATGCTGCGCCCTGGCATGGCGCTGGCGCCCGAGGATCTTTTCCAGTGGGCCATCGACGCCGTCCCCTACTACGCCCTGCCGCGTTACATCGAATTCCGCGACAGCCTTCCCAAGAACCCCCAGGGGCGGGTTCTGAAGTATGAACTGCGCGACCAAGGTTGCACACCGGCCACCTGGGACCAGGAAACCAGCGGCATACAGGTCACCAAGCGCTGAAGCCTGTCTCCGGTGCATCAGTATTCGCGCACCGGCACATGGGCCGGGCGCGAGTTGTAGCCTGGCAAATGCAGCCCACCGTCCACGTGCATGGTGATTCCGGTCACGAACCGCGCCATCTCCGAGCCCAGAAAGACGGCCACTGGCCCGATATCCAGTTCCGGATCACCCGAGCGACCCATGGGCCGGGCGGCGGCCGAGCGCTCGGCGAAACCGGGGATTTCGGCGGCCAGCTTATGGAATGTCGCCCCCATGGCTGTCGGTGCAATGGCGTTGCAAGTGATGTTGAACCGGCCCCATTCGGCCGCCGCGCTGCGCGTCAGTCCGACGACACCGGATTTGCCCGTGTTGTAGTCGGCATGCTGCCAGGCTCCGATGTCCACGTCGATCGACGTGAAATTGATGATGCGCCCACCACCGCGCGCACGCATGTGCGGCAAGGCAGCGCGCATGGCCCACCAGGACGCCCAGACGGTAGATGTCAGCGTACGCTCCAGCATCGCATCCGTCTTGTCCTCCAGCAACACGTTCTCGGATGGGACGAAGGCATTGTTGATGAGAATGTCGAGCCCGCCAAAGCTATCCGCTGCGGCCTGAATAGCGGCTTCCACGCTGTCCTTGCGGAGAACGTCGGTGGGCACGAACAGGGCGCGCGCGCCCATCTGCTGGAGTTCGGCCTCGGCCTCGGCGCCGGTCACGGGATCGAGCTCGGCAATCAGTACCGCAGCGCCTTCTCGCGCATAGCAGCGTGCAATGCCGCGTCCGATACCACCGCCCGCTCCGGTGATCAGCGCCACCTTGTCTTTCAGCAAGCCCATTGAATCTCCTTATATTAGACAGAATTCTTTTTATCGTACACTTTAAGACACTTCGTGTCAGCCGGAAAAATCAGGCTTCGCGCGTTGCCAGCCGACGGCAGAGGCCCCGAAAGAAAGTTCCCATGCCTGTATTCCGACGCCGCATTCTGATCGCAACCGATCCCGTGGAAGCCGGCTTTCGCTGCCGGGCCGCGCTGGAGGATGACTTCCATCATTTCCGGGTCGAACTCGTCGTCCGGGATGGGCTCATCGCCTTCGTGCGTGGCGAAGCTCCTCGCCACCCTTACAGCCTGTGTCCTTCGGCGGCTGGCCAACTCCAACAGCTGGTCGGCACTCCCCCTGCGACAAGCGCTCACGGCGTGATGCGCCAAGTCGATCCCAGCGAGCAATGCACCCACATGCTGGAACTCAGCGGCCTGGCCGCGGCCGCCGCGTCCCGGGCCCTGCCGCGACGCCGTTATGACATCGAGGTGCCACTGAGAATCGAAGGACGCACATACGCGACCCTCGATCGCGACGGCATCCGGCTGCTGGCCTGGGATATCCAGGACCTGGACATCGTAGGGCCTCCCCCTTACGAAGGCATCGGGTTGCGCCAGGGCATGGCGCGCTGGGCGTTTGCCCACCTGACCGAAGACATGGCCGAAGCAGCACTGGTATTGCGGCGATGTGCCGTGATTTCCATGGGGAAGAATCGTCCCCTCGATGCACAGCGCCATGCCAGAACGACCGGGGCCTGCTATGCGCAGCAGCCTGGAAGAGCCCCTCTGGCTTTGCGCCAAGTGGGCTCGACCTGGAATTTCACGTGGCAGCCCGGCCAGCTATGCCGCGATGACCAGGAATGGCTCGCGTTCAAGGCTTGAAGGCAAGCGCGAGGTCAAAGGAAGATGGCCAGATTCGGCGTACCCAGCACGGCCTGGTCCAGCAGGATCTCGCGCTTGGCCAGCTTGAACCCCTCGCCATCAGCCCGCAGGATGTCCCTGCGTTCCGCGCTGATCAGGTCGTATTCATCGAAGTTGAACCGGCTGCGCGTCACTAGCAGATAGCTGCGCACACTGTATTCCTGGGGCTTGTCCGTCTCTTCGACCAGAACGTTGGTCACGAGTCGGCGCGTGCGCGATGGTGGATCTTCCGCCCAGGCGCTCTTGGTGCCGGTAAGGCGCACGATGCGCCCCATCACGGAGCGCCAATCGTCGTGGTAGTGCTGCATGGTGCGCACCACCGATGCCGCCTGCTGGTTGACCGGCCGTGTTTCCCTCAAGGGAGCGGAGTAGATCAGGTCTTGCGCGAGCAGGGCGCCCCATTCCTTGAGGCGGATTTCGTCAAGCAGGCGCGCCTCGACGTACAGAAATTGAAGGATCTGGTTGTAAACCGGCGATCCGATAGGCACCAGGGCGCCTTGGGCTTCACTCATGGGAGTCTCCGAGATTGGATGGTATCGAGTTGCAAGGAAGGATCAGACCGCGTCGCCCATGAGCTGGCGCCAGTACAACCACCAGTGCCACTGCGTGTCGTCCTTGGTGAAGCCTTCGTTGACGATGCCCGGGCCGGGCCAGCCTTTGGGCGCCCCGGTTTCATAGACAGCCTGGTACTTCAGGGTCATCTTCTTGCCCTGCGCGCCCTTCGCGGCCAGGGTCATGTGCGGCCAGGTGTCGGAGTCGTCCTGCTCCACCATGCCTGATGTGCCAAACAGCTGGATGGTCTGCCTGAGCATCTTGTCGCGCAACTCCTGCGGGGCGTCCTTTTCCGCAAAGATCCAGTTCACGAACTCCAGCTTGTCGGGCCCCTTCGGGACGTAGGCATGCATGGTCATCGAGCCGACCACCGAGCCATCGGCCTGTGGGATGTAGACGAAGCCAAACAGCACGTTCGGGAAGATGCCGCCGACCTGCGGCGGCATGCTGGTCTGCACATGCAGCTGTTCGGGCGTGAGGTTGCGCTTGAGCTGCTCGACCATCTCCTTCGTCATGCCGGCTGGCGGGAGCGCATTGAGCTTTTCGTCCACGCTCAGCACGTCGGGATCGAGCCCGGTCATGCGGCGAATCTTCCGCCCCAGGTCGATGCATCGCAACGCGTGCCCGTGCGGCGAACTGACTTCCACCCCGTACATCTCTGGGCTCAGGTCGCCACCGCTGCCCTCCCCTTCGCCCTTCTTGGAATAGTTGCCGACCTCGCCAAGCCAGCGGTGCAGGGTCAGCGTGTGGTAGCCGTCGGCGGCAGACTGCTCCCCTGCTGCCTTCCAGTTGGCACGCACCGTGAAGCGCTGCGGCGGCCCCAGCACTTCCATGCCTTTGTCGGTGCGCTTGAAAAGGATGTCGTAGTACCACTTGGCGTCGCCAAGGAATTCCTCGAACGAGGGGCCATCGATGTTCCAGGTTGCAAAGATCAGCCCGCCATACAAGGTGACCCGGGCCTTCTTCAACCCCAGTTCCTCCTTGCTCATCATCTTGCCGTGCATCGTCTCCTTCTCGACCGGCGCGCCGAGAAAGGCTCCGTTCGGACGGAAAGCCCAGCCATGGTAGATGCAGGTGTGGATCTGCGTGTTGCCCGCATCCAGGGTCGAAACCCGCATGCCCCGGTGCGTGCACAGGTTGAGAAGCACGTGAACCTCGCCCGACTTATCGCGCGTGACCAGCACCGAGTCGGAACCCATGTCGCGAGTGACGAAGTCCCCCGAGTTGGGAATCTCGGACTCATGGCCGAGGAAAACCCAGATCTTGCCGAAGATCCGCTCCATCTCCAGCTCGTAGAGCTCGGGGTCCGAGAGCGCGCGCATCTGCACCTCCCGTGTGTTCACATTGACCAGATCAACGACCTTGGTTCCATCGGAAAGCGTGGGGGGGGTGGGGCTTAGCATGCGCGTCTCCTTCATCTGTTTGGGCAGCTGTGGGGACGAAATATAAACAACCTAGCAAAGTCTGTACATATAAAGCCCGTTCCAGTGGCCCAAATGCGGCCAAAAACCAGGGTTAACACTAGGTTCGCGCATACCCTCCCAGCCTGGCATCCGCGCCATCCTTCTGGTTCGTGCCGAATTCCGATCAGGCCTTGAGAGAAGCGGTGATCTTGGCATGTGGCCCCGCCACCTGGCTTGCCCAGGCGTCCGGCATCTGGTCGAAGCGATACCCGACATGGTCAAAGGTGATGCGATGCTCGTGCGCCATCCGCAGGAGCCGGCGCCAGGTGGCCTCGCGATCGCTGGCCGAGCGCTGCCCCGTACCCACGCAACTGAGCGTGCGGAACAGCAGGTCGGCGATATCGAGCTTCACTTCGCGCCCGCCCCCCGTGCCGACGGTGAGGATGCGCGCGCCCCAGCGCGTGGCCTTCAGCGCCGCGAGCATGGGCGCACCGCATACGCCGTCGAGAACCACGTCGAACCCCTCGCCCGCCACGGCCTTCAGGGCCACGGCATCGTCGGTGCCGCCCAGGGCCACCACCGCGTCGGCCAGGCCCCGCGCGCGCAAGCGCTCCAGGGCGGCCGCATCGCGGGCCGCCCCCACCACACGGCCAGCGCCCAGAATGCGCGCGAGCTGCAGGGCGAGCTGCCCGAGCGTTCCCGTGGCCCCCAAGATCAGCACGGTTTCGCCAGGCTGGATGCGGGCCTGTTCCAGCGGCAGCAGTGCGCCGGTGCCCGCGATGCCCATGGTGATGGCCAGCGCATCGTCGACATCGTCGGGAACGTCCCACACCTCTTCGGTAGGTACCAAGGTGCGTTCGGCCCAGGCCCCGAAGGGCGCCACCGAGCGCTCGCCGAAATAGACCCGGCGCCCGTCCGGGGCGTGGCCTACCCCCTCGCCCCGAATCACGCACGGGAATTGCACGCCCAGGCGGTAGGCCCCCAGAACATCCCAGCCTCCCAGCCCCGCGGTATCGACCTTGATCAAGGTCGCGCCCTCGCGAGCCTGTGGTTCGGGAAAGTCCTGCAGAACCGGCGGCAGTCCGCGCTCGGCAATCACGGCCGCCCGCATCATGCAGCCCCCAGATCGTAGAGATGGCTCATCTGATGCTCCCAAAGGCTACAGCGCGGTCTCTGCGTCCGCATCAGCGAACATCTTGTTGATGTCGCCCGAGGTCACCGGCTTGCCCGTCTGCCGCACCGGCTTGGCCCCCCCCATGCCCAGCATCGGTTCGACACTCACGTGCTTGGCCTGCGCCCGCAGCGCTCCCACGGTGCAGTTCTCGCGTCCCAGGATGGAGAACGGGTCGTAGGAGAACTCGCGCATGGCGTTGAGGTGGCCGATCTTGTCGATCTGCGCGTCCGTCAGGTGCCGGGTCTGCGCATGGAAGATCTCCGGCGAACCCGGCCAGGTGCAGTCGGAGTGCGGGTAGTCGCACTCCCAGGTCACCTTGTCTTCGCCGATGTCGGCCAGATTGCGCAAGCCGAACTCGTCTTCGATGAAGCAGGTGATGATGTGCTGCCTGAAGACGTCGCTGGGCTTGCCGCCGCCGAAGTCCGTCATGGTCCACTCGTGATGGTGCCGGTAGGTGAAGTCGGCACGCTCCAGCAGGTATGGAATCCATCCGATGCTGCCCTCGGAGAGGGCCATGCGCAGATTGGGGTACTTCTTCCACATGGGGGCCCATATCCAGTCGGCGGCCGAGTTGGCGATCGAGATCGGCATCGAGGTGATCCAGGCATCGATCGGCGTGAGGTCCGAGGCATGCTCGGCCTTGACGCCGGTGCCGATGTGGCAGCAGATCACCACGTCATTGTCCGCGCAAGCCTTCCACACCGGATCCCAATGGTCGGAGTGGATCGAGGGGAACCCATGCAGCGCGGGGTTGTCCGAGAGGGAGATCGCGTGAACCCCCAGCTTGGCCATGCGGCGGATCTCCTGGGCAGCCAGTTCACCATCCCACCATGGAATCAGGCTCAGCGGAATGAACCGCCCCGGCGCTGCATTGCACCAGTCGTGCAGGTGCCAGTCGTTGTAGGCCTGGATGGCGGCGAACGAAACCTCCCGCGCATCCCTGTACTGCTGGAAGCGCTGCCCCGCGAAACCGGGAAAGGTCGGGAAGCAGATGGAGCCCAGCACACCATTGGCGTTCATATCGTCCACCCGGGCCTTGATGTCCCACGTCCCGCGGCGCATGTGCTCGTAGCCCAAAGGCTCCATGCCGTATTCGTCCTTGGGGCGCCCCACCACGGAGTTCAGGCCCATGTAGCCTGTCGCGCGGTCTTCGAAGACCCAGACGTCACGGCCCCTGCTTTGAACCACCTTGGGCTGGCGGCCCTTGAATTTGGCTGGCATGTGGCGATCAAAAGCCCCGCGCGGCTCAATGGCGTGGTCGTCAACGCTGACAAGAATGAGGTCGTCGAGTTTCATGATGGACTCCAGATAAAGGAATATGCAAACAAAAGATGGGACCCCGATCGCGCATGGGACGATCGGGAATGCGCCGCGCCGGCCGCGCCGCACATCGCGGCGGGCACGTCCGGCGGGGCACACCGTGCGGCTGATTTGACGGCCTGGGGCTTCAGTCCCAGATCACGGGCACGGAGGACGCGCCGCGCAGCATGCTGCCGGCGATCACGGGCGCGGGGCGGTCCGGATCGAGCCGGATGTTGGGGAACAGGTCGAGCACCGCGTTGATGGCGATGGAAAGCTCCATCTTCGCCAGGTACTGGCCAATGCACATGTGCGGGCCGAAGCCGAAGGTGAAGGACGGCTTCTGGCGGCGGTCGATGTCGAAGGTGTCGCTGTTGTCGAAGATCTCTTCGTCGCGGTTGGCGGAGGCGACCACGCACTGCACCATCGCATCCCTGGGGATCTGCACGCCCCGGATCTCGACATCGCGAACGGCCTGACGCACCTTGACGGTGGACACGGGCTCGAAGCGCACCCCCTCGTCGATCAGCTTGGACACCAGGCTGCGATCGTTGCGGACCCGTTCGACCAGGGCTGGACGCTGCAGCAGCAGCGTCATGATTGAGCTGAAGGTCCGGGTGGTGGTTTCGCCGCCGGCGGCCACCATCGAACGCGCGAAGGTCGTGATTTCGTGGTCGTCGAGCTTGCGCCCCTCGAATTCGGCGCGCAGCAGGCGGCACACCAGGTCGTCTCCGGGAGCTCCTTCGGCGCGGCGGCGCTTGACCAGCGCCATCACGGTCTCATACAAGGTGTTGGTGGCCTTCATCGCGCGCTCGCGGGACGCGGCCTCTTCGGCCGGGTCGATCTTCGGGCCAGCCAGCACGGTCAGGCCCATCGCCGCGTACTCGTAGAAGTTGCCCAGTTCCTCGTCGGGAAAGCCGATCAATCCGTAGATGACGCGGATCGGGAAGTACAGGCCGAAGTCCAGCAGGTCGGCGCGCTTGTCGGGCACCAGGGGCAGGATGAACTCGTCGCGGATCTGGTGCTCGATCGCGGCGCGCCAGGGCAGCACGGCATCGGGTGCAAACACCGGCTGCAGCAGCCCGCGGGCCTTGCGGTGCGCCTCGCCATCCATGGCCGTGATGACCAGTCCGTCGGCACTGAAAAAGCTGCCGAAGCCCTTGGCCATGAAGCGGCTGTTGAAGGTGGCGGAGTCCTGCAGCACGTTCTTGACGTCGTTGTACTTGAACAGGGTGAAGGTCGGGTGGCCGTGGTTGGCACCGGCATGCGTGGGCACGCCGATGCTGTTCATGAAGTCGCCGGTCGCGACCGGCGACGTCGCGCGCCTGTCGCGGCACACCGCGTACAGGTCGATGTCGGTCCCTCGGTAGTTGGCCGAAAGTGCAGCGAAAGCCTCTTCGAGCTTCTCGGAACGATAGGTGGTTTTCATTTTTTTTTCCTCAAAGGTGGAACGCGACACCGCAGGTCACAGAAAAATGCCGAGGTTGGGCGTGCCGAGCACGGATTGGTCAATCAGGACCTCGCGCCGCGCCAGTTGCAAGGCGCCGCCTTCCTTGCGCAACACGTCATGGCGGTCGCAGGGGATCAGGTCAAAATAGTCAAAATCGAATCGGTTCCGGGTGAGAAGCATGTAGCTCTGCACCTTGAATTCATTCGGCTTGTCGGTCTTGTAGACGCGCACGTTGCTGACCATCCGGCGCGTGCGCGAGGGAGGGTCTTCGCACCAGGCGCTGCGGGTTTCCGTGATACGGCGCACGCGCAGCATCAACGAGGCGTAGTTGTCGTGCATGTGCTGAACGGTTCGAATGGTCGTGCCATCCTGCATGCGCACGGGGCGTGTCAAGCGCTGCGGGACGTTGTATTCGATGTCCTGCGCCAGCAGCGCGCGCCATTCGTCAAAGCGCAGCTCATCGAGCATCTCCGCCTCGTCAATGAGGAATTCGACGCATTCGTTGTAAAGGGGACTGCCGACAGGCATGCGGTTGCCGCGCACGGTGGATGGCAGAGGCGTGGGTTCGAGCAGGTTGGCAAACATGGTGATCTCCTGGTGGTGAAGGGTTGGCATCGGCGGCTCAAGACTCGCAAGTCATCAGCTCGTGCCAGTACTGCCAGAAGCTCCAGTTGGTGTCGTCCTTGGTGAAGCCGCTGCCAACATGACCGGGACCCGGCCAGCCGTCAGGCTTGCCGGTCTCATACTTGGCTTGGTATTTGAGCGTGATGTTCTTGCTCATCGCCCCTTTGGAGACGATGGTCTGGTGCGGCCAGGTGTCCGAGTCGTCCTGCTCCACCATGCCGGAGGTGCCCAGGAACTGGCAGGAAATGCGCAGCATCGCGGCCTTCTGCTCGGGCGGCGTATCCTTTTCTGCCAGGATCCAGTTCATGAACATGAACTTGTCCGGCCCCATGGGCACATAGGTGTGCAGGGCCATCGCGCCCGTCACCTTGCCATCGGCCGTAGGCAGGTAGATGAACTCGAACAGTCCGTTGGGAAAGAAGTTGCCCACTTGCGGCGGGTTGGAGCTCATGATCTCGATCTGCTCAGGCGAGAGGCGGCTCACCACATCGGGGATCATCTCGGCCGTCAAGCCCGGGGGGGGCAGGACAGTGAGCTTTTCCTGGGGCGAAAGCTCGGCTGGATCCCTGCCCGTGATCCGGTGAACCTTGCGGCCCAGATCGATACAACGCATGGTGTGGCCATGGTCAGTCCAGACTTCAACGCCATACATTTCCGGTGTCAGGTCCGCCCCCCCCCTTCGGCATTGGGCTTCTTCGCATAGGGGCCGATCTCACCCAGCCAGCGGTGCAGGGTCAGCGTGTGATAGCCATCGCATGCCCCCTGCTCGGCAGCTGTCTTCCAATTGGCCTTGATGATGAAGCGCTGCGGCGGCCCCAAAACCTCCATGCCACTGGTGGTACGGCACCACATGGTGTCGTAGTAAAACTTTGCGTCTCCCAGGAACTCGTCGAAGGAAGGGCCGTCAAGGTTCCAGGTGGCGAAAATCATGCCGCCGTAGACCGCCACGCGGGCCTTGGTGAGCGAGAGTTGCTCTTTGCTCATCATCTTCCCGTGCATGCACTCCTTGTCGACGGGGGCGCCGATGAAGTCCCCATTGGGCTTGAAGGCCCAGCCGTGGTAGATGCACATGTGGGCCTGGGTGTTGCCCACGTCCAGCGTGGAGACCTTCATGCCCCGGTGGGTGCAGACGTTGAGCACCACGTGCACCTGGCCCTCGCGGTCACGCGTGACGAGGACCGAATCCGAACCCATATCCCGCTGGACGAAATCTCCCGAGTTGGGTATTTCCGTTTCATGGGCCAGGAAGACCCAGGTCTTGGCGAAGATCTTTTCCATCTCGAGCTGGTACAGCTCGGCATCGGACAAGACCCGCATCTTCACTTCACGGGTGTCCAGATTGATGAGGTCCGAGATTCTGGTTCCGTCGGACAACACCGGATTGCTACGCGTCAACATTTCATCGTCTCCTTGGGACCGGCACGATTGCCGGCATGGAGACAATTTATGACAGTTTTTCTATTTGTGTTCAACTTCTAGAGGTTTACCCGAAGCCGAAACGCCTGCCCTGTTGATCTATCGCAAATTACCAGGGGGGACTGGCCATGAAAGGCGCCTTCAAGAAGTCTCCGTTCCCGCCGGATGCAAGGCAACGCCAATCGCCAGCATGATCAAGAGCACCGCGGCCCCGTCTTGCCAATGCAGCGCCTCGTTCAGCCACAGCGCGCCCGACAGCAGCCCGAGCACGGGGATCAGGGAAATGCTGACACTCGCTGCGACTGGCGGCAAGGCGCGGGCCAGGGCGAACCACGCCACGTGGCAAAACCCAAAAATCAACAGTGCGTTGTAGGCGATCGCTGCCCAGACCCCTGGCGAGGGCTGGTTCGCGGGCAGGCCATCGGTGATCCCCACATACAGCAGAACCGCGACTGTCGTGATCGCCGTCATCCAGAACCCGATCGCGAGCACAGGCACATCCATGGCGCTACGCCGCAGTTGCTGGGTTCCCAGGGCCCACACCGCGGTTCCGGCCAGCAGGGTGAGCCCGGCCAAGGGAACCCCGCTGAGGCGCGAGAACTCATGCCACAGCAGCAACACCACGCCTGCAGTCGCGCTCCCCACGCCCACCCATTGCGGCCGGGACAGGCGCTGGCGATACAGCAACATGCCCCAGAGCGCCGAAAACACGGGCATGGTGTAGCCGATGATCGCCGCCCGCCCGGAACTCAGGCCCGGCAGGGCCCACATCAGGCACAGGTGCCAGGCCACCATGTTGGTGGTTGCCAGCAGCAGCAACTCGCCCCAGTACTGTCGTGGCACCTGCAGGGGAACCCGCAGCAGCTTCAGCCCCACCCACAGGCACGGCAGGCCCAGTACCATGGACCAGGCCCGGAATGCCATCGCGGGATAGGCGCTGACGGCTGATTTCATGATGGGCCAGTTCACCCCCCAGAACAGGGTGACGAACACGAGCAGCCAGACCTGGCGTCGGCTCAGGACAAAACCCGTCATGCCGCGACGGAGGTATCGAGTTTCAGCAGGCGGCGCGCATTCCCGCTGCGGATCTTGGCCACATCGGCGTCAGAAAGGCCCAGTCCGGCGGTCAGGTCGCCATTGTCGTAGGCGCCCCCGAAGTTGGTGCCATAGAGAACCTGGTCGGCGCCCACCACCTCCACCACGGCGCGGCGCAGCGCCGGATGGTGCACGTCCAGGTCGAACCAGAAGTTGGACAGGTAGTCCATGAACGGGCGCTTGTTGCGTGCGTCGGGCGCCATCGACTTGTTCAGCTCGGCCAGGCGCCCGAGCTGGAACACCGCCATGCCACCGGCGTGGTTGATGTAGGTTTTCAGTGTGGGGAACACGTCCAGCGCGCCGCCGCAGATCAGGTACCAGAAGAACAGGGTTTCATCGACGCAATCGCCCACGATCGAGGTGGTCTCGAAACGGTCTTCCGCATGCTTGTCGCCCCACCATACGGACTGGTTGTAACCATGCACCATCAGCGGCACATCCAGCCGCGTGACAGCCTCCCAAACGGGGAACAATTCCTCGCTATAGGCCTGCAGGCCCTTGAAATTGGCGCCCCCCACGCAGACCCCCTTGGCCCCGAGTTGCGTGACGGCGCGCTCGATCTCGCGTGCAGCCGCGACCGGATCGGCCAGGTTGGCGTGTGCCCAGAAAGCAAAGTGCGCCGGGTCCTGGGCGCAGTAGGCGGACATCTCGTCATTGCAGATGCGCGCGTATTCGCTTCCGAAGTCGTCCGCCCAGTACATGAATGCATGCGAGGGCGTGGACACCACTATCTGGTCCACGCCGCGCTGGGCCATCAGTTCGCGGCGCGCGGCATGCGTCATCTTTGCCAGCAGGTTCGCCTCCGCCTGCTGGTCCGAGGTGGCCTTCGATTTTTGCTTGGTTCCCAGCGCGAAGTGCCCGACGGTGAACCCCTGCATCTTCATGAAAGGCCCCCAGAAATCGTGGCGGTTGAGCATTCCAGGAGTCAGCAGGTGGGCGTGGGCGTCGATCAGCATAGGTCGTCAGGGTGATGGGACGGGGAATGGCCCCCGGGACAGCCGCCCGGACTTGACATCAGCCGAGCCAGCACAGTCTAATGTTTGAACACTTATTGTCAATGTGTTTCAATTTCAACAAGAACCTGAGAGACCCGATGCAACCCACCACATACCACCTGCTTGGCCGTACCGGTTTACGCGTCTCGCGCCTGTCCCTGGGTACCATGACCTTTGGCACCGAGAACGGTTGGGGCTGCGATCGGGAGACCGCACGCGCGATGTTCGACGCCTACCTGGCATCCGGGGGGAATTTCATCGATTCGGCTGACATCTACACGCAAGGCACCGCCGAGACCTGGCTGGGCGAATTCATGTCGGAAACGGGTATGCGCGATCGCGTCGTTCTGGCCACCAAGTACAGCTTCAATCACCAGAACCCGCAAGGCAACCCGAACGCCGCGGGCAACGGCCGCAAGAATCTGATCCGTTCCCTGGATGCCTCGCTGGCGCGGCTGAAGACGGACTATGTGGATCTCTACTACCTCCATGCATGGGATGGCATCACGCCGGCGGAGGAGGTTCTGCGCAGCATGGATCAGTTGGTGCGCGCCGGCAAGATCCGCCACTGGGCGCTCTCGGACGTGCCCGCCTGGTATGCCGCGCGCATCACCACCCTGGCGCAGTACCATGGCCTCGAAGGTCCTTGCGCGGTGCAGCTCGAGTATTCGCTGGTGCAGCGCGGCATCGAGTACGAGTTTCCCGCCATGTGCCAGGAAGTGGGCCTCGGGCTGGTGGCCTGGAGTCCTTTGGGCGGCGGCCTGCTGTCCGGCAAGTACCAGCCCAATGTGGAGGCACCAGCACAGCAGGCTGGGCGCATCAAGGCCACCGCCGCGGTGGCGACACCCGCGCTGAACAAGCTGACGCCGCGCAACTGGGAGATCGTCGCGGCGCTCGAATCCGTCGCCAATGAATTGGGGCAGCCCATGGCTAGGGTGGCCATCAACTGGCTGTCGGGCCGCCCGGCGCTCAGCTCGGTGATCCTGGGCGCCACCCGGCTCGAACAACTGCAGGACAGCTTGGGCGCGCTGGACTTCGAGTTGCCTTCCGAACTCCGTACCCGGCTTGATCAGGTGAGCGCGTTGCCACCGCTGTTTCCCTACAACTTTCTGAGCGCCATTCAGCCGCGCATGCACGGGGGAGCCAGCGTGTCGCCCCACCCTCCCCACTTTGACGAACCTCCTGCGGCTCGCAGTGGCGGCTGGCGCTGAGCGACAGACCAGCGCCCCTGGAGAACCCGCCCATCCATGGCAAATGTCCGGGGAACTCGCACGAAAGAGCCTCGGAGGAACCAGTGAAAATGGCAGGCATGGCCTCCCAGCCAATCGAAACGGAGACATCCACATGATTTTCTGGACCCGGCGTCGGATGCTTGGCCTCGCGGCCAGTGCACTCCCGACATGGGCAGCTCCTGGCTACGCCCAAACCATCTGGCCCACCAAGCCTGTCTCGATCACGGTGGCATACGCCGGTGGCGGTGCCATCGACGGGCTGATTCGCTACTGCACCGAGCAGATCCAAAAGCGCCATCCCGAGATCGTGTTCGTCATCGAGTACAAGCCTGGCGCAGGCGGCAACATTGCGGCGGACGCTGTCGCCCGCATGAAAGGCGATGGGCATCAGTTCCTGATGACAGGGTCCTCGACCCAGGCGGCCAACGTCAGCTTGTACAAAACCCTCCCATTCGATCCGGAAAAGGATTTCGCGCCGATCGCCTCCATGGCCACCGTGCCTTACATCCTGGTGGTCAACCCCGCGCGCGTGCCGGTCAGCACGTTTCAGGAGTTCGTCGCCTTCGTCAAATCCAGGCCGGGCCAGTTGAGCTACGCCAGTTCGGCGATCACCGGAAGGCTCGCTGGCGAGATTCTCAAGCAGCGCATGGGATTGCAGGCGACCTTCGTGCCGTACAAGACCTTGGCCCAGGTGGTTTCCGACATCATCGGCGGCCATCTTGACTACGCCTTTGGCGACCCTCAGGGCTACCTGCCACATGTGCACTCCGGCCGCCTGCGTGCAATTGCCGTGACGACGCGCGCGCGCATCGCCGCCGCCAGCGACATTCCTACCCTCGCGGAGTCGGGCGTCGCTGATTTCGACGTCTCCGCGTGGCTGGCTCTCTACGGGAAGGCCGGGATGCCAGCCTTCGCAATCCAACGCTTCAACCAGTTGATCAACGAGGTGCTGGAAGCGCCCGAAGGACAGGCATTCCTTACCAGCATCGGGCTGCAGCCACTGCTTGGCAAGCCCGACCAGCTTGCCACCCTGCAAAAGCGCGATACGCTGGCCTGGGCACAGGCCATCCGGGCGGCAGGCATCACGATCGAATAGTCCATGCCTGAAATCAGGTCCCCGGCCAACGCCAACCCTATGTCGGCGGTCGATCCCGCTTACCTTTGCGAGGGTGCGTTGGGCTTCTGGCAAATTGCCGAGCGGCAGCCCAGCCGCATCGCGATCACGGAATCCAATGGCGGCTGCAGCACGTTCGGCGAGCTGCGCGACCGCGTCGATCGCCTGTCCCATGCGCTGCGCGGCTGCGGTGCGAAGACCGGCGACGCCGTCGCGGTCTTGTTGCCGAACTCCAGCGACTGGCTGGCGAGCGCGCTCGCCATCTCGCAAATAGGCGCCTACCTGGTGCCTTTGAATTGGCACCTGACGGCCGAAGAATTGGCCTACCTGTTGTCCAACAGCATGAGCCGCGTGCTGATTGCCGATCATCGCTTTGCCTCCACGGCCAGCCAGGCGGCCCGACAGGCGGCACTCCCCGAGCAAGGGCGCCTGGCGGTTGCGGGAGACATACCGGGTTTTCGCGATCTGCAATCCTTGCTGGACGCGCAGCCCGATGACCCTCTTGGCGACCGGCTGGCAGGCAGCACCATGTTCTATTCCTCCGGCACCACGGGACGCCCCAAGGGAATTCGGCGGCCGCTGACAGGATTGCCCCCCGAACGGGCATTGGCGCGCACCCTTCCGCTCTATTCGGGCATGTTCGGCCTGCGCGCGGGCAATGGGGCGCACCTGGTCTGCACACCGCTCTACCACGCGGCTCCCGGCTCCCGCGCCATCCAGATGCTGCATCTCGGGCATCGGATCGTGCTGCTGGAAAAATGGGACAGCGAACGCGTGCTCGCCCTGATCGAAAGCGAACGCATCGACAGCGTGCAACTGGTGCCGATCCTGTTCCACCGCCTGCTGCAGCTTCCGCAGGCTATCCGGCAGCGCTACGACCTTTCGAGCCTCAGAACCGTCATCCACGCTGCCGCCCCATGCCCGCCGGAGACCAAGCGCCGGATGATCGACTGGCTTGGCCCTGTTCTGCACGAGTATTACGCGTGCAGCGAAGGAGGGGGCACCTATGTCGGCAGCGACGACTGGCTGCGGCGCCCCGGAACGGTGGGCCGCCGGTATCCGTTCAGCAAGCTCGCCATCCTGGGTGAGGACGGAGCCGCGCTTCCTGCCGGCGAGCCCGGGTTGATCTACATGAACGATGGCTTCGATTTCGAGTATTTCAACGATCCGCAGAAGACCCGTTCTGTCAAGCGCGGTGACCTGTTCACCGCGGGAGACTATGGATACCTCGATGAGGAAGGCTGGCTCTACCTCTGCGACCGCCGCTCCGATCTCATTCTTTCCGGCGGCGTCAACATCTACCCTGCCGAGATCGAGGCCGTTCTGATGCAGCATCCTGCGGTATCCGACGCAGTCGTCGTGGGACTGCCGGATTCCGAATGGGGCCAGAGTGTCTGCGCATTGGTCCAACCCCGCGAGCCGGCCCCATCGCACGCGCTGGAGGCGTTGCGTGCCGAGCTGATGGCGTACTGCGGGCAGCACCTGGCTTCCTTCAAGCGGCCCAGGCACCTCCTCCTCGCGCACGTCCCGCGCACCGATGCCGGCAAAGTCGGCCGCGCTGCTGTCCGGCAAGCGCTGCTGGCGGGAGAACTGCGTCCGCTGGCAGGTGCCGCTCCTGCCTGACCACCGGCTCAGCGCACCATCAGCGTCCCGCCATCGACGGCAAAGATCTGGCCGGTCATGAAACGCGCCCCGGGAGATGCCAGGAAGGCGAGCACCGGCACCAGATCCTGCGCCAGGTCGCCCAGCTTGCCGCCCAGCGGGATCACCCTGGCCATCAGCGCATCGTGCGCGCTCAGTTGCTCCGTGCTCATTTCGGAACGGGTCTGGTCATACATGGGCGTCCAGATGGCCGGGGCGATCGCATTCACGCGGATGTTGTAGGGCCCCCATTCCTGGGCCACGGTGCGGGTCCAGGCTAGGACAGCCCCTTTGGCGGCCGAATAGGCAGACTTGTTGGGAAGCCCCAGCGCGCCAGCTGCGGAAGCGAAGTTGATGATGCTGCCGCCCTGCTCCCTCATATGGGGAAACACCGCCCGGTTCATCAGGAAGGTACCCGTGGCATTGACAGCAAAGACCTTTTCCCACAACGCCAGACTGGTCCCCTGCGCCGGCGAAGACGGCGCGATGCCCGCGGCATGGATCAGCACATCCAGGCCGCCCAGGCGGGTGCAGGCGGCATCGACCGCGCGCGCAACCGAGCCCTCGTCGGCCACATCGACCTCCATGAAGCCCCGTGCTCCCGCCGCCTTGGCAACGGCTTCGCCGCGTTCGCGGTTCAGGTCCATGGACACGACCAGCGCCCCCATGCCCGTCAGCGAGCGCACAAGGCCCTCGCCCATGCCACTGGCCCCTCCGGTGATGAGGATGCGGCGGCCGGCCAATTCTGAAACGGACATGGTGGTGCTCCTCTAGCGCTGCACTTTGATGGTGGAGGACTCGATGTCCCAGGTGGCAGGCGTCACCCCTTCATCGCGCAGCTGGTACTTCAGAACCCGCCCCTGCGGATTGACCGGCAGTTCGACCCGGAACTCGATGTAACGGGGCACGGCGTAATAAGGCACCCGATCCACCATCCAGCGGCACAGGGCCTCTTCGGTGAGTTGGGCACCCGCCACCCGCTTGGCGGTGACCTTCAGGTCGTCCTCGCCCAGATTCGACCGCACGGCATGAACCGCGACCTGCTCGATGTCGGGATGCTGCAGGATCGCCGATTCCATCTCGAAGCTGGAGATGTTCTCCCCCCGTCGGCGCAGATAGTCCTTCTTGCGGTCCACGAAGTAGAAGAACCCGGCCTCGTCGAACTTGCCAATGTCTCCCGTGTGGAACCACATGTTCCCCATCACCTTCTGCGTGTCCTCGGCCCGGCGCCAGTAGCCCTTGAACATGATGTCGGGATGCAGGGGACGGCACACGACCTCGCCGGCCTGCCCGGGCGGCAGCGGATTGTCCTGGTCGTCGAAGATGCGCACGTCGAACTCGGGAGCGCACCGCCCCGACGAGCCTGGAGGAACCGGCTCGCCGGCTGGCACCGACGTAATCAGCGCCTCCGTCAGGCCGTAGGCGTTGGAGCCTATGTGGCGCGCGCCGAAGCGGGTGCGCCAGATCGCCTTGATGTCTTCCGTGAACGGATTGCCCTTGACCGTGTGGATCTGGCCGAAGCAGCGCCTCATCGCGTCATTGTCCGGTGCCTGGGCCAGCAGCGTACCCAGGGCGCCCAGGATGGACACCACGGTGGCCCCGGATGCCTCCACGGCAGGCCAGAAGCCGCTGACCGAGAACCGTGGGGCGATCGATATCGTTCCACCCACCAGCAGCGTGGACACCACGCCGGTCGCGATCGCGTTCATGTGGAACAGCGGCAACGGGGTCCACAGCACGTCGTTCGGGCCGAACGGCGCAGCCCGCAGGAGCAGGCGCGCCACATGGCACATCTGGTTGCCGCTGATCATGCAGCCCTTGGAAGGCCCCGTTGTCCCGGACGTGTAGATCAGGGCGTTGAGCGCGGCCGGGTCGGGCAGCTCGGCCAGGGGCGTGGTGTCGTGCCCCCGGTGATCGTCAAGGCTTTCGATGGCAAAACCAACGTCTGGACAGCCATTCTCAACAACCCCGCGCACCAACAGACGCCTAATGCCTTGAAGGTGCCCGGCCACCTCGAACAGGCGCGGAGCGTAGGCCGCATCGCACACCACGATCTCGGCCCCCGAGTCGGCCACCTGGTGGCGCAGGAACTCGCCCTTGAGCGCCGTGTTCAACGGAACGCTCACGGCCGACAGCTTGTTGAGCGCGATCCAGAGAACCACGGCGTCGAGGTGGTTGTCGAACAGCGAAGTGACGGTGGCGCCGGCCTTCACCCCCAATGCCTGCAGCGCATGGGCCATGCGGTTGCTGAGAGCGTCGAACTCGGCGTAGGTGGTTTTCTCGCCACTGAAATCGAACAGAATTTTGTCCGGATGCGCGAGAACCGCGCGGGCCAAGGCCGCCACGGGAGTGTCGCGCAGTCCTTGCGTCCAGCCAGGTGCGCTATCAATGTCTTTGCTCATTCGATGTACCCTGCCGCGACCGGCGGCAGATTTTTTGCGTTGTGTGAAGGCGCCGATCGGAAGCATGCTGCATGCCACCGCGGCAACGGAACCCGGGCGCCCGCCCGTGGGTGGAGGACGCCCATCAAGGCTGCGTGATGCGCGTACGCAGCAGGCCGATGCCCTCCACCTCCAGTTCCACGACGTCGTCAGGCTTGAGGTAGCGCATCTGCTCCAGGCCACAGCCATTGCCCACCGTTCCCGACCCGATGAACTCACCGGGATGCAGGGTTTCGGAGCGCGAGACATGCGCGATCACATCCTCGAACTTCCAATACATGTCGCGCGAATTGCCGCGCCCCCATTCCTCGCCATTGACACGGGCGACCATGTTCAGGTTGTAGGGATCGGGGAGCTCATCGGCAGTGACCAGGCAGGGCCCCATCACGTTGCTGGTATCGAAGTCCTTGCCCTTGGCCGGCCCCAGCATGCCGCCCATTTCCACGGACTGGGCATCACGCGCGCTGATGTCATTGAAGATCGTGTAGCCAAAGATGTACTCGCGCGCCTTCTCTTTGGGCACGTCCTTGGCCCGCGCGCCCAGGTAGAAGCCAAACTCGAGCTCAAAATCGAGCGCCTTGCTGTAGCCGGGCCACACGACATCGTCGTCCACGCCGATGGTCGCAAAACGGTTGCATTTGTAATAGATGGGCTGGCGCAGGAAGGTCTCGATCGCGCGCTCGTCTGAGCGGGTGTTCATGGCCTTCAGTGTGGCTTCAGGGTCCGGCGTGCGCGCCGCGCGTGCCCGCCGCGCTGCCGCATAGCTCTGGCGCAGATGCAGCTCGAAGCAAGAGGCATCGCGCATTTGCGGTGGCGGTTGGATGGGCGCCAGGATTCTGACCGCGCTGCGCTCCCGGACGGCCGCACGGGGCGCGCGCGCGATCAGGTCGCGCGCAAGCTCGGAGGCCGAGGGCCCCGCTTCGATCAGCGCGAGGATGCTCGCCAGCGCGTCCGCGCTGCCGCCATGCACGGTCTGCGCCGCCTGCCGCAAGTCAAGCACCGCCTGGTCACCCTCGATGAATGCGCCTGCGCGGGCGGCTTCGCCTGCGGCCTGAAATGTCACCAGTCTCATATTGAACGTTTCTCTTGTGGGAGGATTGAAAACCAGGGGCGAAGTGCCTCTGGCGGGAACGAAGACTCAGCTGGCCGACGGCAGAGGCGGCGCGTCGGCGGATTCCAGCCGACGGCGAAGCACCACCGGCGCTCCACCATGGCTGCGCTTGACCAGCCATTGGGCAAGCGAAGCATCCATGTAGTCGGCGTGACCTGGGAACCAATTCGCGAGCGCATGGGCAAGATCGCGGGCTACCTGCCCTGGACCACCATTACGCAGAATCTCCTGCACCTCGTGCACGGAACGCAGAACCGCCGTATGTTCGTCCACATGGCACTGTGCGGCAGGAAACCCGGTGGAGTCCATCCAGCGCCGCTCCTGCTCGAAATGCTCGACGGCATGTGCTTCGAAAGCGGCGAGGCACCCCGCCAGATCGGCATCTTTCGCTGTTTGAAGGGCCGCCACGCACGCGACAAATTCGCGATGGGTGCCATCCATGTCACCGTGCCCAAGCAAGTAGCGATCGGACCAAGCCATGGCATTGCCGCCGCTCTCTCCAACGGCCCCGGATGGCGAGTGCTCCTGGGACAAGCGCATGTCTTCCATGATCACACCCGACCGGCCACCGGAATGCACGCGCCTGTGATGGCGCTGGCATCATCCGACAGCAGAAACGCGATGACGGCGGCCAGCGAGCGCGGGGACACCCAGCGCGCGGGGTCAGCATCGGGCATATCGGCCCGGTTGGCAGGTGTATCCAGAATGCTGGGGCACACAGCGTTCACACGCACGCCACGATCCTTGACCTCCTCGGCAAGCGCTTCGGTCAGCCGCGCGACGCCAGCCTTGGACGCCGCATACGCCCCCATTCCCATTCCGGCCTTCTGTGCAGCCAGCGCTCCCACGTTGACGATGCCTGAGCCATCGGCCGCCAACAGCCGTGGCAGAGCCTCCCGGCACGCCACCACGGTACTGCGCAGATTCATCGCATAGAGCGCGTCCCACGACTCCAGGGTTCCGCTCTCCAGCGTTTCCCATCGGAACCCCCCGGCGGCGTTCACCAGGCCATCGAAGCCCTGGAGCCGCTCGCTTGCCTGCTGGAATGCGGACCGCGTGGCATCCGGGTCGGTCAGGTCAATGCCACCGATCACCGCCGTGATCTCAGGCACATCCTGGGCCGCAACACGATCAAGCAGGACAACGCGGGCTCCCTGTTCGACCAGCACGGCTCCCACGGCACGGCCCAGCACGCCCAGGCCGCCGGTCACAACGATATGGCGGTTCGCCAAAGAATGTTCACTCATAGATGCAGATGGTTGGTAGAAACCATTAGTTAGACACATTGACGCAATTTGTTCAGATATTAAACTCTCTCAACCCGCCGACGTCAATTCGTAGCGGCCCTGACCCAACCCTCTGCCAGCCCGACTACCCCGCGTTCATGCCACGAAAACTGCCCCAGATCACCAGCGACTCATCGGCCTTTTGGCAGGGAGGGGAATCGGGCCGACTGATGATCCATCGCTGCGGCACCTGCCAGCGATTCTTTCATCCACCCGCTCCGATCTGCCCATCCTGTGGTTCGCTGGATGTGGCGCCCCAGGCCGCGAGCGGCCGCGGCCGCATCGCCACCTACACCATCAACCACCAGGCGTGGAAGCCCGAGCTGGCCGCACCCTACGTCGTGGCCATCGTCGAGCTCGACGATCAGCCCGGCCTGCGCCTGCTCAGCAACGTCGTGGAACTAGCGCCCGATCAGGTGCGAATCGGCATGCCGGTACATGTCACTTTCGAGCAGCACGAAGACGTCTGGCTCCCTCTGTTCAAGAAAGCCGAATGATGTTCGACCATCTGTACGAAAAAAACGTGGCGATCGCCGGCGTAGGCCAATCCGAAGTGGCCCGCCCTTCCGACAAGTCCGCCATGCGCCTGACCCTGGACGCATGCCTGGAAGCCATTGCCGATGCGGGGCTCACGCGAAAGGACATCGATGGCGTGGCTTGCTGGCCAGGCGACAACAACAATGGCAACAGCTTTTCCCCGGTGGGCCCCAATGCGCTGATCGGCACGATGGGGCTCCACGTCAACTGGTATGGCGGCGGCTACGAAGGGCCGGGGCCACTGGCCGGCGTGATCAACGGCGCTATGGCCATCGCTGCGGGCCTGTGCCGCCATGTACTGGTGTTCCGCACGATCACCGAAGCGAGCGCGCGGCGGCTCGACAAGAATGCCAACGCCTTGAGCAACAAGACCGCTGGGCGCGACAGCAGCTTCTTCTGGCAGTGGTACACCCCCTATGAAGTGCACTCGGCCATCAACCTGATGGCCATGTACGCGCAGCGGCACTTCCACGAATACGGGACCACCCCCGAGCAGTTGGCGCAAATCGCCCTGACCTGCCGTGCCAACGCCGAGCTCAACCCCAAGGCTGTGTACCGCACGCCCATGACCATGGACGACTACTTGGCCTCCCGCATGATCTCGACGCCCCTGCGCATGTTCGACTGCGACGTGCACTGCGACGGGGCGACGGCCATCGTGCTCTCGCGCATGGATGCGGCGCGCCATGGACCGAATCCCCCCATCCGCCTGGAGGCCGTCGGTTCGGCCCTGCACCAGCCCTGGTCCTGGGATCAGGTTTCCCTGACCGGCGGGGCCAGCATCGACGCGGCACGCATGATGTGGCAGCGAACCGATCTCAAGCCGGCTGATGTCCGCAGTGCCCAGTTGTACGACGGCTTTTCCATTCTGACCCTGCTCTGGCTGGAGGCCTTGGGCCTGTGCCCGGTGGGTGAGAGCGGCCGCTTCGTCGAAAGCGGCACGCGGATCGCCCGCGACGGCGCCCTGCCGGTGAATACCAATGGCGGCCAGCTCTCGGGGGGAAGAACCCACGGCCTCGGGTATGTGCACGAGGCGTGCACCCAACTCTGGGGGCGCGCCGGACAGCGCCAGATCGCGCCGCACCAGGTAGCGGTCGCGGCGGCCGGCGGAGGCCCGCTGGCCGGCTCGCTTCTGCTCGTGCGCGAGTGAACCGGCCCTGGCCCCACCTGCCCTGCCCTTCCCTTCCCCATTGCCGGCACCCTATGACACAACCTCTCCCCACCTCTTCACGTACCGCGCATGGCCTGGGCATCGATCTGACCGAGTTCAAGAGCGCGTGGCGCATCGTGATCCTGGCCACGCTGGGACTGGCGATCAACTCCAACTCATCCATGCTGTATGCCTACGGCGCGATGATGGTTCCGCTGCAGCAGACCTTTGACTGGGCCCGCGCGGATCTTCAGTCGGCAGTGAGCTTCATGTTTCTGGGATCGGTGGTCGCATCCCAGATCGTGGGCTGGCTCAATCTGCGCTTTGGCATGAAGCGCGTCACGGTGATCTCGCTGTGCATGCTTTCCCTGGCCTTCATCGCCATGACGCGCTTGGGGCCTTCGATCGTGACGCTCTACCTGGGCTTTTTCCTGATGTCCATGGCCAGCATGGGCACCATGCACGTCACCTGGACCCATCTGGTGAACCTGTGGTTCGAGCGCAACCGCGGCCTGGCTCTCGCGCTGGTTCTTTCCGGCACCGGTCTGGCCGCCATGCTCATTCCCTCGGCGGTGAGCGCCGTGATCTCGCGATGGAACTGGCAGGCGGCCTTCTGGCTTCTGGCGGCCCTGCCAATAGTGCTGGTGCTGCCCCTGGTGCTGGCCTGGATGAAAGAGCCTGCCCGCGCCCCGGTCCGCAAGCACAGCGAGTCAGCATCGTCAGCAGATGCCATGGTCACGGGTGCCTCGCTGCGCGAAGGCGTGCGCAATCCTCGCTTCTGGCTTCTGAACATCGCCTTGTCCATGGTCGTGGCCTGCGTGGTGACGCTGGTCACGAATGGTGTCCCCCTGTTGCGCGACAAAGGCCTGGAGGCAGGGGATGCAGCGCGCATCTTCGGCAGCTTTGGCTTGTCGCTGATATTGGGGCGGGTGGTCGTGGGCTACCTGGTGGACCGCCTCTGGGCGCCTGGCGTGGCCGCCGTCGCCCTGGGGCTGCCGGCCCTGGGGTGCCTGCTCCTGGGTGTCAGCGGCGCGAACGATACCGGCTGGCTCGTGCTGGGTGTCATGCTGGTGGGCATCGGCGCGGGTGCCGAGTTCGACCTGGCGGCCTTTCTCGTCTCGCGGTATTTCGGCATGCGTGACTACGGCCGCCTGTTCGGCATCCACCTCGGGCTGATCACGCTGGCTTCCACGCTGGCCCCATGGCTCTTCGGGCAACTCTACCGGGGCACCGGCTCGTACCAGGCGACGCTGTGGGTCTGCGGGCCCATGTTTCTCTTTGGTGGCCTCGCGTTGCTCTCGTTAGGCCGTTATCCGATCTTCGAGCGCAAGACCGCCCCTGACCAAACTCTTTGAAGCAGAACTCTATGTCCCACAATTCCATCGTCATCGTCGGTGCCGGCCAAGCCGGCTATCAGGTTGCAGCATCGCTGCGGCAGGAGGGATTTGAAGGCGCGGTCACCCTCATCGGCGACGAACCTGGCGTTCCCTACCAGCGTCCACCACTGTCCAAGGCCTATCTGCTAGGAAAGGTCAGCGTGGCGGCGCTGCGCTTTCGCCCCCCCGAGTATTTCGACGAGCACCGCATCGTGCGCATACAGGGCAGTGCCACTGCCATCGACCGGGAACGGCGCGAGCTTGTCCTCGCCAGCGGGGAAAGACTCGCCTACGGGCACCTGGTGCTGGCAACCGGCGCGCGCAACCGTGTGCCGGCGGTCGCGGGCATCGAGCTCGGCGGCGTATTCGGCTTGCGCAACATGGCAGATGCCGACGGGCTGTCACAGCGCCTGGGCAGCGCGAAGCGCGCAGTGGTCATTGGCGCGGGCTTCATCGGCCTGGAGTTCGCAGCCGTCGCAGCCGCGCGCGGCATCGCGGTGGACGTGCTGGAACTGGGCACCCGGCCAATGGCCCGAGCCCTCTCTGCGGTCACCTCCCAGGTATTCGATCAGGCCCACGCCCGGTGGGGTGTGCGAATCCACTATGGCCAGAGCCTCGCGGCGATCCACGGCGACGGCGGCCAGGTGAGCAGCGTGGAGCTGGCCAGCGGCGAAGTCCTGCCGGCGGATCTGGTGGTCTATGGCATCGGCGTGCTGCCCAACGCGGAACTCGCCGCTCAGGCACAGTTGACCGTCAACAACGGCATCGTTGTCGACGCCCATCTGCTCACCAATGACCCGGCCATTTCCGCCATCGGCGACGTGGTCAGCTTTCCCAGCCCCTGGTCACCACAGGCCATCCGGCTCGAGTCGGTTCAGAATGCCGTGGACCAGGCCAAGGCCGTGGCGGCCCGGCTCATGGGCAAGCCCGTCGGCTATGCCGCCCTGCCCTGGTTCTGGACCGACCAGGGAGAACTCAAGCTGCAAATCGCCGGCCTCGCCGACGGGCACGATGAAACCGTCGTGCTCGGCTCCGTCGAACAGCACCAGATCAGCGTCCTTTGCTTCCGCGCCGGCCGTTTGGTGGCGGTGGAATCATGCAATCGGCCAGCCGACCACATGGCGGCGCGCAAGCTCATCGCACGCAACACGCCGCTCAGCCCTGCCGAGGCGGCCGCTCCAGGCTTCGATCTCAAGGCGTTCGAAGTCTCGACACGCGAGACCGCCTGAAAACGCGCCGATCCTGCGGCTTCCGCCGGGCTTCCAGCGGCCCTGCGCGGCGTGGATCGGTCCCCCATCCACGCCCAAGCCCGCCACTGCCAATTACCCCGCGCCATGAATCGTTTAAAAATCTCCACCCGGCTTGCCATTTCGTTCTCCACCATGGTGCTGCTGCTGGTCGCGCAGGGCGCAATGGTGCTGTTCCTGTCCTCCGCGCAGCGTGAGGCGATGGAAGACATCGTTCAAAGGAGCACGCCCATCACCAAGGCATTGGGTGCGGTGATCGACGGGTCGAACATGGAAACCATCCAGTTCCGCAATCTGGCCTTGTTCTCGTCCCCGGACATTCAGCAAGCGGCGCTGGCCCAGATCAAGGTCGAACGCGGCAACATCGCCGCACAGACGCAAATTCTGGATCAACTCATCGAATCCGAGGAAGGCAAGGCCTTGCACCAGAGCATCAAGCCTCTGCGCGCCAAGGACCTTGCATTGGGCAATCAGTTTCTTGAACTGTTTGCCAAGGAGCAATGGGTGGAGGCGCTGGCCTTGCTGGAGAGCAAACAGCGCCCCGCGCAGATCGAATACCAGAACGCGATCCGCAAGCAAGCGGAACTCCAGGCGCAGGTCATGGCCAAAGCCGGCCATCGGGCCGAGGCGGCCACCCGCAATTTGACGCGGGGGCTCCTCGTCGCGAGCGCCGTGACCATTGCCCTGGCCCTGTTCCTCGCGATCACCATCATCCGCTCGATCACTCGCCCGCTGATGCAGGCCGTGTCAGTGGCCGACCGCGTCGCCAGCGGCGATCTGAGCGGGCAGATCACCGTGCAGTCCCAGGACGAAATGGGCCACCTGCTGGAGACGTTGCAGCGCATGCAGCACAGCCTGGCGCAGACTGTCACGGCGGTGCGCAGCAATGCGCAGGGCGTCGCCTCGGCCAGCACCGAGATCGCGGCGGGCAACCATGACCTGTCGGGCCGCACCGAAGAGCAGGCCAGCGCACTGCAGCAAACCGCCGCGTCGATGGAACAACTGGGCTCCACGGTGAAGCAGAACGCCGACAACGCGCGCCAGGCCAACCAGCTCGCCCTGAGTGCCTCCACCGTGGCCACCCAAGGCGGTGAAGTGGTCGCCGAAGTGGTCAAAACCATGAAGGGCATCGACGACAGCAGCCACAAGATTGCCGACATCATCAGTGTGATCGACGGCATCGCGTTCCAGACCAACATCCTGGCCCTTAACGCCGCCGTGGAAGCCGCCCGCGCGGGCGAGCAAGGCCGGGGCTTTGCCGTGGTAGCCAGCGAGGTGCGCAACCTCGCAGGCCGCAGCGCCGAAGCGGCCAAGGAAATCAAGCGGCTCATCACCGACAGCGTGGAACGCGTGGAGCAGGGGTCGCAGCTCGTGGGCAAGGCCGGTGCCACGATGACGGAGGTCGTCACCGCCATCCGCCGCGTAACGGACATCATGGGCGAAATCAGCGCCGCGAGCAGCGAGCAGAGCCAGGACATGGGACAGATCGGCGAAGCGGTCGCGCAGATGGACCAGACCACGCAGCGGAATGCCGCGCTGGTCGAAGAAATGGCCGCGGCTGCCAGCAGCCTGAGCAGCCAGTCCCAGGCGCTAGTGGAAGCCGTGGCGGTGTTCAAGCTGTCGGACGAAGAGGTCGTGCGCACCATCAGTGCCGTGCCCCTGCCTCGCACGCTCCACGCAAGCGCGCCGACAAAAACTATCATGCTGGCCAGGGAGCACTAGGGCCGCAAGCATCAAAGCGGCAAGGCCCAGCCGCCATTGCCGCGCCCGTCTCACACGAAAGCCCGCCGCCCGCGCCATGGGCAGTGAGGGCGATTGGGAGCGCTTCTGATTTTCCGGCAGTCTGGACTCTTCAGCGGGAAATCAGCGCGCGAGCGAATGCCCGTTCATTGGCGCGGGATCTGCTTGAGCGGTGAATCACGCCCTCTATGAAGTTTTGATAGCTGCTTGCGCTTTCTGGATGGGCGTTTGAGGCCAATTTGGCTCGTATTTTCCGTGCACACGCCCGGGCCCCTGCGAAGGTATTGCCCTGCAATGAAGGATGAGATCAGCCCTCCCTCCGCTCCAACCTGGACTGCTGGTGACGAACGCGCCACGCGCACTCGCAGCTCGTGGACATCCACACGCAAAAAAACACCCCCTGGTACAAACCGTGAAGGTCTGCCAGGGGGTTCAAAACCCCGGATTCCACGGGGTACTGTGTCAATCACCGGCCTTGCCTCCGGTACTTGCACCTTGGAGAAAGTGTCCAGGTCCGGCCCGGGTCAGGCCATGGCTCCCAGAAAGTCAGCCTTGCCCAGCTCCACGCCTGCCTGGCGGAGCAATGCATATGCCGTGGTCACATGAAAGAAGAAATTCGGCAGCGACCACTGCTGCAAGAAGGTCTGCCCCGTGAAGTGCAGCGGATCGCCCTGCCGCTGCGGCACGACCAGGGGCCGCTCGGCGCTCCCGGCCAATTGCTGCGGCGAAACGCCTTCCACGAAGCCGATGGCGTCCCGGACGCGGACACGCAACCCTTCGAAGCTCTCGTCGGAGCCTTGAGCGGCAGGCAGTTCCACGGCACCCAGGCGCGCGACGGCGAGCCGCGCCACCTCGCTGGCAATGGCCACTTGCTTGCCAAAGGTCAGCATGTCGGGCGACAGCTTCGTATTCAGGAAGGCCGCGCTGTCAAAGCTTCTGGACTGGGCATGGCCTTCGGCTTTATCGAGCCAGGTCAGCAGGTTGCGCAGCATGCGGGCATAGATTTCCGCGCTGGCGGCATGCATGGATAAAGACATGGTCGGATATGGTTGGGTTCAGAGTTTGTTGGATCCCATGCGTGCGAAGAACTCGCGCATGGGCACCATGGACGGGGCGTGGCTGGTGAAGCCGCCATCCACTGGAATCACCGCCCCCGTGATGAATGAGGACTCGTCGCTGGCCAGGAAGCTCACCACGTCGGCAATCTGCTTTGGCGAACCGAGCTGAGGCGTCAGGTGCTGATCCAGGAGGATCTGCTTGATCTCCTGCGGAACGCCCTTCTGCGCGTGCTCGTTGAGCACAAAGCCAATCATGATGGCATTGGAGCGGATGCCCTCCTTGCCGTACTGAGCGGCCACGGAACGTGCCAGCGCCATCAGGGCCGCCTTGGAGGCGGCATAGGCGGTCAGCGTTGCATCACCCAGCAGCCCGAAGCCCGACGTCGCAAAGATGATCGATCCGCCGCCGGCCTTGAGCATGTGCGGAATGGCGTGCTTGCAGCACAGCATGGCGCCGCGCGCATTGACGTTCATGGCCCTGTCCCATGCGGCGAGGTCCACGTTGCAGACATCGCGGTCACCGGCACGCTGCGCCGGATCCAACGCGGCCGCATTGTTGTGCAGAACATCGATCCGCCCAAAGTGGTCGAGCACGGCGGAAACCATCGCCGCGACCCCCTCCTCGGAAGTCAGGTCGGTCCGGATGGCCAGGGCCTTGCCGCCCCCCGCCTCGATTTCGGCGACCACCGACTGGGCTCCCTCCAAGTTGATGTCCACCACCGCGACACGGGCTCCATGCCGGGCCAGCGAACGCGCACATTCAGCCCCAAGACCCGCCCCCGCACCGGTCACGATGGCGACCTTGCCATCCAGTTTGCGTTCGCTCATTGCATCTCCAGAAAAGCGATGTTTAGAAATTCATTCACCAGAAAAACAAGGCGCCCGTTTCTCGCGAAACGCCAGCGCGGCTTCCTTGACGTCGTTCATCGGAACCAGCATGGCGAACAGATCCAATTCCAGGTCCAGGCCGCTCTTGAGGTCAAGGTGGCTGGCCGCGCGCGCAGCCTGCTTGGCGAACAGCGTTGCCGTGGGCGGCCTCTGGGCAATGCGTTCAGCCAGGACAGTGACCTCCGCGAGCAGCGAGTCCGCGCTGTCGGCCATGCGGGTGATCAGGCCGATGTCGAATGCCCGGCGTGCGTCGACGCGATCACCGGTCAGGAGCAGATCCAGCGCACGCCCCGGGCCGACCACGGATCCAAGGCGCTGGGTTCCTCCCCCTCCGGGGATCAGGCCCAGCCCCGTTTCGGGAAGGGCAAACACGGCGTCCGGCGCCGCGAAACGCAGATCGCAAGCCAGGGCCAGTTCCATGCCCCCGCCCATGCAATAGCCATGAATGGCGGCGATCACAGGTTTCTCGGTGCGATCCAGCGCCTCGATCCAACGCGACTTCTGCATGCGCCGACGCACCTGCACCGATGTTTCCGCAGCCCGCTGTTCCTTGATGTCGGCTCCGGCACAAAACCCACGCGCGCCCGCGCCGCGTATCACGATCACCCGCACGGACGGATCGCTATCGAGCTCGGCCAGCGCCGCGGGTACACCACGGCGGATGCCATCGTTGATCGCATTGATCTGGTCCGGGCGATTGAGCACGATCCAGCCAACGCCTCCCCGGCGCTCCACCTCGACGGCATCCCCGGGGGCCGCAGCTTCGTCACGCGTCGGGGTGGCCGGTTTGTGAAAGGAGGTTTCCATCATCGGTTCAATACTCCTCGAACTCAAACAGTTGCCCCCGCACGTCGGCCGGATCGACCCGGATCAGCGGCTTCCCACCCACCGCCTCGCATTCGTCGATCCAGGTGAAACGGGTACCGCGTGCCTTCAGGTCCTCGGCCTTGGCCTGGAGACCGTTCACCGCGATGCGGATGTAGTAGGGGCCGGGCCCCCAGGAATTCAGGTAGACGCCGGCATCACCGTTCCAGCGGGTCGCCTCGATCACGTCCAGCGAAGCGCTGTGCGGCACCGTGAATTCCATGCGGGCGCGACGGTACCCCTCCTTGTCCAGAGACTCCACAGGGCTGTCAGGCTCCCAATCGAGGTTGGCCGATACCGTGCGCAGGGTTTCGTCCAGATTGCGGACGATGTAGCCGCGCGAGGTGACTCGCACCATGTCGCCCGGCTTGGGATCGCGCGGCTCGGGCGGGGGCACGCTGAAGGTGTCGGCCGGCATCTGCAGCGGCTCCAGGGGCATGACCTCGATGCACAGACCGCCGTCCACCGATGGGTGGTAGCGGGGATCCTCGGGCGTCGCGCCCAGCCAGAGCCGGTCGAACGGCATGTCGGGGGTGCGTTGTGCCATGCGGAACCGCAGGCGCCGGCGCATGAGCTTCTCGACCAGCAGGTCGAACTTGTCGCCGCGCGCGGCCAGCACGATCGAGTGGGTCACCATGGGCCGGTGCGCGCCCTGGTAAGCCTTGAGGCTCTCCAGGAAGTCGTGGAACATCGGATCGCCCGGGTTTGGTTGGTCCAAGTGGCACTGCGGCTCGATGCGGGTGGGGGCGACCGCCAACGATTTGTGAACCCGCAGGAAATGGGCAATGTAGGGATGGCCATCGAACGCTTGGCGCCAGTTGGGATGGCCGTGGAGGCCCAGCTTCGTCACCAACAGTTGCGCCATGCCGTCCGGGTCGGACAGCATCATGTCGGCACTCATCAACAGATCAAACACAGTTGTTGCTCCAAGAGAAGGAAAAAGTCAAAGAGGAAGTGCGCCATCCGCGGGCAGTGCAGACTTGGTCTGCCGTGGATTGAGCAGGAAATGGGACAAGGCGGGAATCAGCACCAGGGCACCCACCATGTTCCACAGGAACATGAAGGTCAGCAAAATGCCCATGTCCGCCTGGAACTTGATCGGCGAAAACGCCCAGGTGATCACGCCCGCGGCCATGGTCAGCCCCACCAGCGCCACCACGCGTCCCGTGAAGTCGAGCGACCTCCGGTATGCCTCGGCGAGCGTCGAGCCACGGCGCTGCATCGCAATCTGCACACTCAGCAGGTACAGGGCGTAGTCCACCCCGACGCCGACACCCACCGCGATCACTGGCAACGTGGCCACCTTGAGCCCGATGCCCATCCACACCATCAAGGCCTTGCAGATGATGGTGGTGATCACCAAGGGAACCATCGCCACGATGGTGGCGCGCAGGCTGCGGAAGGTCAGCAGGCACAGCAGCGCCGTGGCGCCATACACGGCCAGGTACATCAGCAAGATGCCGCGCTCGACCTCAATGTTGGTCGCCGCCTCGATACCCGCGGAACCCGCCGCGAGCAAAAAGCGCGGCCCGCCGTCGGCAGAAGCACTGTTGTGCTCCGCGGCAAAGGCCTCACTCACCTGAAGCACGCGCTTGAGCGTGTCCGCCTTGTGATCGGCCAGGTAGGCAATCAGTGGCGAGACGGAACACGAGGTATTGGTGATGTCCGGACTCGCAATCATGGCGGCCCCCACCGCCGCATTCGTGATGCCCTGGTCCCGGCTGATGGTGAGCCACTTGCCACTGCCCTCATTCAAGGCTGCAGTGATGAAGCGCGTGGACTCCGCCAGCGAACTGGTGGCCTGCACGCCCTCGGTCTGGCGCAGTGCCTGGGCCAGTTGGTCCATCAACTGCAAGGTGCCGTACAGCCGGCAGCCATCGTCAGGATTGGTCATGATGACCACGAACTGATCATTCGACAGCCCGTAGTGGGCCGTGATATAGGCACTGTCGCGGTTGTAGCGCGAGTCCTGCCTCAATTCGGGCGCCCCCGGATCCAGGTCGCCGATGCGCAGGTCGAACATCACGACCGTGCAGACCGCGGTCATCACGGCGGCAAGCGCCACCGTCACCGTGGCCGCGCGACGCTCCGTCAGGCGATCCAGCGCACTCCAGGTGCGTCCGAGCCATCCTTGCTTGCGCGTCGTGTCCTCGGCGAGGGCGCGGCGCGCAGCAGCCTCGCTCACGCCGATGTAGGACAAGGTCACCGGGATCAGCACGAGCTTGGTGAAGACCAGCACCGTGATCCCGATGCTGGTGGTCAGGGCCAGATCGCGAATAACCGGGATATCGATGATCACCAGCACGGCGAAGCCGACAATGTTCGTCAAAAGCGCCGTCAGGCCCGCCATGAAGAGGCGCCGGAAGGTGTAGCGCGCGGCAACGTATTTGTGCGTCCCACGGCCCACGTCCTGCAGGATGCCGTTCATCTTCTGGGCACCGTGCGAGAGCCCAATCGCGAAAATCAGGAATGGGACCAGGATCGAGTAGGGGTCCAGCTCGTAGCCCAGCAGGTTCATCAACCCCAGCAGCCACACCACCCCAGCAACGGCCACGCTCACCAGCAGCACGGTGCTGCGGATGCACCGGGTATAGAGGTAGACAAACAGCGCGGCGACCGCCACCGAGAGTCCGAAAAAGAGCATCACCTCATGGAGCCCTGCGATCAGATCGCCGACGATCTTTGCAAACCCGACCATGTAAATGCCGGTGCTCTCGTCCTCGAACGACCGGATCTCCTTCTCCAGGATGCGGGAGAACTCGCCATAGTTCAACGGCTCGCCCGTCTTGGGATGCCGATCCAGCAACGGCACGATGATCATCGTAGAGCGCGCGTCATTGGCCACCAGGCTTCCAACAATGCCTGACCGCCCAACGTTTTCCTTGAGCTTGCCGATCGATTCCTGGCTGCCGCTGTAGTCCGGCGGCATGACAGGCCCCCCCACCACGCCCTCCTCCGTCACCTGCCGCCAGCGCACGATGGGCATCCAGAGCGATTTCATCCACGAGCGGTCGACCCCTGGAATCAGGTAGAGAGCGTCATTGACCTTGCGCAGTTTTTCCAGGTAGGCTGCGTCGTAGACATCACCGCTCTTGTTCTCCACGACGACCCGCACCGTGTTTCCCAACCCGGGGAGTTCCTCCCGATAGGCAAAGTAGGTCTGAATGTACGGGCTGGAGGATGGGATCATCCGCTCAAAGCTGGCATTGACTTCCAGCTTCAGAGCGAAGTAGCCCAGCACTGCGGTAGCCGCAAGGCACAGGAGCAACACCAACAGCCGGTTGTTGAACACCAGTTGCTCCAGGCGGCTGCCTGACTTGCGGTCGAACTGTGCCGGATCGCGAACGACCGGCATGGCGGGTTGCTGGGAATGAGCAGACATCAAAACTTTCGTGAGGGAGATCCATGGGATCTGCGGCCTTCATTTACCTTGCGTGGGGAGCGCGATGACTCCGACACCGTTCAGGCGTGCCAGAGCCAGACGATGAGGGTCGGTCATCGCGGCGTCATAGACCTCAGCACCTGGTGCCTGGTCATATACCGTGGCGCGAGCGGCAGCGAAATCCACGGCGAGCACACTCCCTTGCTGCGACACTAGAAAAGCGGAATCCTCAAGGGTGACCGCACTTACCAGGTTGGCATCAAGACCGGTCTCGATCTTTTTCCACGCATGCCCAGCGTCCTCGCTGACAAAGGCATTGCCACGCAGGCCGTAGGCCACCAAGCGGGCACCGAACTGCGAGATCCCGAAGAAGCTGCCGTTGTAAGGCGTCTGCACACGTTTGAAGCGCTGGGTTGTTGCATCGAGATGCATCACCAGGCCCTGCTCACCTGCGACGAAGACGCCCCCTTCCCCACCTGCCAGTGCATAGAGGTGGTACCGCTGGTCATTGTCGGTTTTCCATAGCCAGGGTTGCCACGTGTTGCCGGCATCGCTGGTTTTCAGGATCAAGCCGAAACCGCCCACGGCAAAGCCGGTGAGGCCATCGGGAGCGAACCAAATGTCGAGCAACGGCGCGGGCCAGACGTCCGCCGTGGCCGATTGCCCAACTGTCCGCTGGATCTCCGCCTCCCTCTCTTCGGAGCCTTTGGCGGAATCGCGCAGCAGCGTCAATACCGCACGCCCGTCCAGCACCCGCGTCCACGAGGCGCCGCCATCGGGCGACCTCAGGGCCACGGCATCGTGCCCCACGGCCCACGCCACGCCGGAACTGGCGAAGCGCACCGTGGTGAGGTCGGTGGAGACCGGGCTGCCGACCTGGCGCCACGATACCCCACCATCTTCGGACAGCAGGATCAAACCGCGCGGACCCACCGCAATGGTGCGCCCGCCTTGGCTCGCCACCCCGCTGACCATCGCCCGCTGCGCCGCCACAAGGGCTCGTGATGGCGCATCGATCAGATCCAGGCGGGCTGCGCCTTGCGCTGCGATCACCCACGGCACCGGCAGCAGTACACACACGCCAGCGAGCGCGGCGTAAGCCCAACGCAACCGAAGGAAAACACGCAGGAAAGTCATGGCCCGGGGATCCGATCGAGGTTCGTCATGCACGAGGTTCAGCGAGCCGACTCACGCGACACGATGGCTTCAGGATTCATCTCGCGTTCGCTGCGCACGGACGAGGGCACCTTATAACCACCCACCATCACATCGTTGACGTAGGCGTACATGCCCTTGTTGAAGTCATACACCACGTTCTTCGATGCGTAGGGTATCAGCTTGTCATACATCGGCGAAGAAGCCTGGAACAGGGCACGGTACAGCTGACCGTTCTGGTCAAAGGCGTCGTAGTTGGCGGCGCCGGTGAGATCTTCATCGAAATAGTAGACACGCTTGGAATACGCATGGCGCTGACCGGGCTTGAGCGTGGCCTCCACAGCCCAGACACGGTGCTTTTCCCAGCGCTCGCATTCCGGATTGACGTGGTTCGGCAGCAAGGCCTTTTCAGCCGTGGGGCAATCGTACAGATTCTTGTAGGCGTTGTACTGGATGTACATCTCCTTCTTGCCGATGAGCTTGAAATCGAATCGATCCATGGTTCCGGAGAACACGAACAGTTCGTCGAACAAGGTCACGCCACCCATACTGGCCACGGGGGTGTCATACGCGAATTCCGGCGAGAGCTTCACACGGCGCAGGCCCGGTGTGTAGCTCCATGCCTTGCGCGGACGAGCCACCGGATCGAGATAGTCGGCCAGGCCTGTCATTTCTCCTGCACGCCGCGCTGGCACCTTGCTGATCGAGTACACCCGCCATGCCATATCAGGATCACGATCCGCCACATCGGTCTGGTAATACACGAAGTCCGAGAACGTGGCTTGCTCCGCCGTCACCACCGGCTTGCCTGACGGATCAACCACCCACGAGCGGGAGGCCGACGTGGTGATTGCCGTCTCTCCCTGGTAGCGCAGGATCTGGTTCCACATCACCTCATATCCGGTCTTCGGTATAGGAAACGGCAAGCCGCCACGGCAAGCGGTGTCGATGGCGAGGCCCTCCTTGGTCGCCTTGCAGGCCGTGGCGTTGCGAACCGTCGCATCCAGGATCTTCTTGGGATAGGCCGCCGTCCTGTGCGTGGGATACACATTGAGGTAGTACGACGGGTACTTGGACAGCATGTGCTTCTGCCCTTCGCTCAGCAAGGCAGCGTGCTGTGCCATGTTCTTGCTGTCGATGCGCAGCACAGGCTTTTCGTCCTTGAACGGATCGACCCAAAAACCGCTGTCCGGCTTGAAACCCTCGGGAGGCTTGGTCAACCCCCCGGTGTAGGCCGGGATGCTGCCGTCGGCGTTGGCAGCCTTGAACGCTCCAAACGGTGTCAACGTGTTGCCCAGTTGCTTGGCCTCCTCCGCCGTAACTGCCGCGAAAGCTGGCGTGGCAAGACCAAGGACAACCAGCGAAAGGATGTTGTGGAATTTCATGATTGCAGCTCCAGGAAATCAGAAAGAGGTCTTATAGGTGAAAAACAGGCGACCACGATCAGTTGCGCCCACGCTGCTGTTGAGTGCGTTGCCACCAATGGCGGCCGTACCGGCAGCGTTGTATTTCGTCGGCACGGCCATGTCGGCATAGGTTAGGCTGAATTCATGCTTGCTTGCATAGATGGCGGCAATGCCGATCGACCACTTGAAGAGACCTTCAAACCCGCCACCGCCAGTGGCCGCCGACCCCTTGATACCGTAGCTCACAGTCATCGGGACCGACACATCCAGGGACGGCAGCACGCCCAGGTACTGGGGCGTGAAGCGCATGGCAAGCTCCCAATAGTTCTTGGTCGAGCAGGTATCAGTCACGTCCCCCGGCTGGGCGGTGGCACCGCTCGTTCCGAGCCTCACGCAACCGGCATACCCGACACCGCGATACAACTGCTCGTTACCCGTGACCTTCAGCAGGCGGCTGTACGCGAGTTCGCCGATCAGCGTACCGGTATCCCAGAGGGGTGTCTTGGGCAGCCCGTACGTGCCATTCACCACGGCATGGAAAGTGTCTCCCGTCGCCCCCGTGCTGGTGGAGGTATAGCTGGCAACCGAATTGAGGTGCGCGTTCTTGCGCCAGGACACTTCGGAGCCAACGCTCACCGGGCCCACAGACTTGGAAAGACTCAGGCCCCAGAGCTTGGTAGCGGCCGGATAGACAAACCTGAAGGTACTCGGCAACGCTGCCCCCAGGATAGCGTTGTAGGGTGCCGACACCGGAGCGAAACTGGTGAGTTGAATGCCAGTTTCCGGATTGGTATCGTTGAACTGCCGGTAGTAGGCGCCCAGCGTGGAATCGATGGCATCCACATCCAGACGCGCGGAAAGCCCCCAATTCTTGTCGCCCGAAGTCTTGACTGCCGTGTTGGCCATGGCCAGGCAAGAATAAGGACCCAGTGCCGGGTTGCAGGGCGTCAGGGCAAAACGATCGACACCGGGCGCGTTGTCGGCGCCCATCAGATATGTACCGGCATACGGTACGCGCGTCGCCTTCCAGTCCAGCGCATATTGGCCTGCAAGAGACAGCTTGTCAGTCACCTGCGCCTTGAAGGTCAACTGGTTGATGGGCATGAAAGTTTCCTTGGTCTCAATGCCCGGGCTGGAAACAGCCTTCATGCCATCCACGGGCGACTGGCCATAGGAAATGGCATGGGCGCCGATGAACATGCCTTCACCCCAAACCACCGTGTGGCGGCCCAACTTGACGTTGACGGGAACAGAACCGAGATCGAAGTTGGACCAGACGAACGCATCCAGGACTTCGCCAGACGGGCCGTGGACAAAGCGGTTGACCTGATCGTTAAACCGGTTGTTGTTGTACGACGTCGCCTGTCCCGCCGGCGACGACACCGACCTGTCCCGATACGCATGGTCATACCAGCCTGCGGCACTGATCCGCGCCCCAAAGATCCCTTTGTAGTTGAGGTCAAGTTCCCCCAAAAGATCGAGCCGGTTGGACACGATATCTCCACGGCCGAACTTGGCGTTGCCTTCGTCGGTGGTGGCAAAATTCAACAGTCGCTGGTCTTGTGCCTCGGTACGAACCCCCAAGTTGTAACGAACCGTCGCATCGGCACGCACCTTGAAGTCGGGATTGCCAGTGTCAAGCTCCAGTGCGTGTGCACCACTGGTTGCGACCAATGCCGCTGCAGCGGCAATCATGTGCACTGCGGCCCGGGAGGGAGCCGTCCTCGTTTGTCGATTTTTCATGAGTTTGTCTCCATCAGTTGGGGATTTACCTGCTACTTGGCACAAGCTTCAGTCAGCCATCCCATGCGTCCCCCTTGAGGTGTCAGGGCTGGCCAGCGCAGCTCGCCTTCATTCTGTATGCCGCCTGCAATTCTGCATTTAGAATTTTCTTCTCGATTCCGGGTTTTCACCTAATTTGAACAAATTTATCCATACCGTCTAAAATAAGACCGATGGAGGCGGTGCAGGCGGCATCCAGCGTGGCGGCGAAGCCGCTATCCAGCGTCGAGCATCAGGGATGGAGTCCGCTGCGGTCGCCGGTCCACGAAACGCACCCTTTGATGCAGATACAAGCTCAGCCACGTCCACGAACGAAACCACCGGAAGCACGGCGAGAAGAACTCATGAATGCTGCCCAGGCGTTGTTCCTGAAGAAAGGGGTGGGCGCTACCGTGATCAGGGAGATCACCGATAGCGCGGAAGTGGCGAAGGGCTCGTTCTACCTGTACTTCTCATCCAAGGAAGACATCCATATCGCATTGGCCGAGCGGTTCCATGCCCTGCATGTGGGCAACCTGGATCGGGCGACTGGGCAATGGCCTGGAACAGATTGGGGCGGCAAGCTCGGCGCTTGGGTCAAGGCTGCCGCAACGGGATTTCTTGACGATGGACCGTTGGTTAGCATGTTTTTCGATGCTCTCCCGCACATTCCGGACAAGAGGCCAAACGCGATCGGCAAGCATCTCGAGGAATTGCTCGGGGCTGGCACAGAAGCGGGTGCCTGGTTCGTCGTCGATCCAGGAGTCACCGCCGACTTTCTGCTTGGAGGGCTCCGTGGTGTTGTCGGTGACGCCGTGACTGGCGAAACAAGCGCCAGCCGCATGCAAGTTGTCGAGCGCCTGCAGCAGCTCTTTTTCAGGATCGTAGGGTTGCCTGAAAACTGACAATCGGGCCGCTTCGTTCATTCAGCAGTCATCTCTTTCAGAGATGACTGCTGCGTCGTATTGAACCCAAAAGCCGCAGTGATCCCGAGCCCACCAACTGCCCACTGGGTGGCACGGGGCCGATGAGCAGCGCAATGCGGTCGGCAGCATAAGGGCAGCAACGTTCTCCGGGGGTCGACTGCTCCGCATCAGAGCGCGCACGCATCAGGCCGCGCCGCTCTCGCGGTCAATCGACCTGCGCACCCGAAAGCCTGACGACACCGCCCCACTTCTCGAGTTCGCTTGTCGCGAAGCGCGCGAACTCCGGCTGTGTCATGACCAGAGGGTCAATGCCCACCGCGCCAAGCCTGGTCTGGAAATCTCCCGACTTGACGACTTTGTCGCCAGCTTGCACCAGCTTTTGCATGACCGCAGGTGGCAGGCTGGCCGGACCGGCAACGGCCCACCATCCGGTCAAGTCGAATCCTGGAAAGCCTTGCTCGGCCAGCGGCTTCACGCCTGGAGCCGCCGGTGATTTGGCAGCGCTGCTCAAACCCAGCGCGCGCAGCTTGCCAGCTTGAATCTGCGGCATCGCCACGGCCGGGTGGTAGAACATGAAATCTGTCTGCCCCCCGATAACTGACGTGACGGCCTGTGCTCCCTCCTTATATGGCACATGGACCATCTTCGTATTGCTCATGGCCTTGACGAGTTCTCCCGCCAAGTGACCGGTGGTACCGTTGCCTGCGGATGCGTAGGTCACCTTGTCGGGGTTGTCCTTGGCGTATTGCACCAGTTCAGCCACGCTGTGCCACGGGGCGTTGGCCCGCACCAGCAGCAAGGTGGGCGTGTAGCCAATCATGGTCAGGGGCGTGAAGTCCTTGATGGGATCGAAATTAATCTTCTTGTAGAGGGCCTTGTTGATGGAGAACGGCCCAGTGTTGGTCAGGATCAAGGTGTAGCCGTCCGCAGGTGACTTTGCGACCAACTCATGCGCGATGTTGCCGCTAGCTCCAGTCTTGTTCTCCACCACCACGGGCTGACCAAGCTCACGCGCGAGACCTTCGCCCATCAGGCGTGCCACGATGTCTGTGGACGTACCAGCACCCGCAGGCACGATAAGCTTTAGAGGCTTGTTTGGATAGTCTTGTGCCAGTGCCTGGGTGGCGGAAAGGACGGCTGCGAGGCAGCAGGCCAGCGCGAGGGCCGCCCGTGCGATAAGTCGATGGGTGTACGTGAACATGTTGTCTCCTTTGTTGTTTGACTAGTACTTGAGCCCCGCGAGCAACTCGCTGCGATGCTCGTCCAGCTCCGGCGGCGGTACGAGTCTCGCGGGCGGCGAGCGGTCGTAGATCACCGGATTTCTCACGGCTGTAAAGGTCCCGCGTCCAGGTCGTTCTGCGGCCTGTCGGAGCTGCATGTGCAGCGCCTGCGGATCATTGAGTGCCTCACTCGCGTCGTAGACCGGCGAATGTGGCACGTCATGTTCCTTCAGACGGATGCACCACTCGGATCGGTCGTACTCCTTGAAGTAGCCATCCAGCACGCGAATTACTTCGCCGTGATTACGTATGCGCTCTCCGCGCTGCTTGAAGCGCGGATCGTCCAGCAGTTCCATATGGCCGGTGGCGCGCACCAGGTTCTCCCAGAACTTGAGCGGTGAGGACATGTGCAGCGCCACGCGCTTGCCATCCTTGCAGGTGAGCACGTGTGCCTGCGACGCCCCCGGCCGACTGTATGGAGTCATCAGCTCGCCGTCACCGTAGTAGTGTGTGAAGGCGTCGATGTTGAAATGCGCCATCGCACCCACCATGGCCACCTCCACCAGCCGTCCCCGGCCAGTGCGTTGCCGCTCATGCAGCGCGCCCAGGATTCCGTAGGCCGCGTACATCCCCGTGATCGAATCGGCCACCGCAGGACCTCACACGCGCGGGTTGCCAGGATTGAGCGTCAGGTCCAAATAGCCGCTGGCGGCCT
>JADHED010000262.1_pt1 | contig 70663 bp, 46 predicted proteins | sample 8952041 | NCBI WGS metagenome assembly JADHED01 (sample SAMN16124423, study PRJNA663239) | bioreactor sludge metagenome | isolation source: sludge (control) | place: India:Bengaluru | collected 2018-09-08 | reverse complement strand
TCGAGCAGGTTCGAGACCAGCCGCGACAGGCGCTGCGCCTCGTCCACGATGCTCGTCGCGAGCTCCTGCCGCGCCGCGTCGTCGAGCGCGGTTCGGGGCTCGGCCAGGACGCTCGCCGTCCCCATGATCGTCGCGAGCGGCGTGCGCAGGTCGTGCGATACGGAGCTGAGCAGCGCGGTCTGCAGCCGCTCCGCCTCGGCGCGCAGCCGCGCGGCCTCGGCCTCCCCGGCCAGCAGTTCGCGCTCGAGCGCGAGCGCGACCTGGTTGGCGAAGGCCTCGAGCAGGTGCATCTGGTCCGGGGCCAGGGCGCCGCGGCCCTCCCCGGCGCCGAGGCCGAGGACCCCGACCGTGCCCGCCCCGGTCGCCAGCGGCACGTACACCGCGGCGGCGCCGGGCAGCGTCCCGGTGCCCCAGCCCGCGCGGGTGCCGCGGCGGTAGACCCACTGCGCGACGCCCCGTTCGTCCGGCCGGTCGGCGAACGCGGCACCGGCGGCGCCCGCGGGGACGAGGACGCCGTCGCGGCCGGGCAGCAGCACGGCCGAGGGGACGCCGAACAGCCCGGAAAGGTGCCTGACCGCGGCGTCCGCGAGCCCCTCGCGGCCGCGCGTCGCCGCGAGCTCCCGGGCGAGCGAGTAGAGGGCGACGGCCTCCTGCTCGCGGCGCCGCGCCGTGTCGGTCTGCTCGCGGACCCGCGCGGTGAGCGTGCCGATGATCAGGCCCACGGCGAGCATCACCACGAACGTCACGACGTACTGCGTGTCGGCGACGGCGAACGTGAAGTGTGGCGGCACGAAGAGGAAGTCGAACGCGGCGACGCTCAGCGTGGCGGCGAGCGCCGCGGGACCGCGGCCCCAGCGGATGGCCGCGACGACGACCGCCAGCTGGTAGACCATCACGAGGTTGACCAGCTCGAGACCCGGGTGGATCAGCCGCGCGAGGAGCGAGCACGCCAGGACCAGCGCCGCGGCGGCGGCGTACGACGGCCAGGGGACCTGGGCCGGAGGCCGGGCCTTCTCGCCGGAGCGCGCGGTCCCCTCGCCCTGCACCACGGCGACCTCGATCTCGCCGCTGCGCGCGATGAGCTCGGAGAGGAACGGCCGCAGCACGCGGTCGCGCCACCAGAAGCGGCCCGGCTTGCCGACGACGATCCGCGAGGCGTTGCGCCGGCGCGCGTAGAGCACCAGCTCCTCGGCCGCGTTGTCGCCGTCGAGCGTCACGGCCTCCGCGCCGAGGCTCTCGGCCAGTCGCAGGGCGTCGAACGCGTGTTCGCGCTCGCGCTCCGGCAGCGCGCGCTGGCGCGGCGTGTCGACCCAGACGACGATCCACTCGGCGCGGGCCGCACCCGCCATCCGGCGTCCGGCGCGGACCAGCGGCGGCGCCGACGGGCTCGCGCTGATGCAGACCAGCAGGCGCTCGGCGACGGGCCACGTGCCGGCGCCCGGCTCCGCGCGCCGGTAGGCCTGCATCTGCGCGTCGACCCGCTCGGCCGTCGCGCGCAGCGCGAGCTCGCGCAGCGCGATCAGGTTCCCCTTGCGGAAGAAGCGCTGGAGCGCCATGCCGGCCACTTCGGGGACGTAGACCTTCCCCTCGCGCAGGCGCCGGATCAGCTCGTCCGCGGTCACGTCGACGAGTTCGACCTCGTCGGCGCGCTCGAGGATCGCGTCGGGGACCGTCTCCCGGACCGGGACGCCGCTGATCCTCGCGACCACGTCCGAGAGGCTCTCGACATGCTGGACGTTGAGCGTCGTCCAGACGTCGATGCCGGCCGCGAGCAGTTCCTCGACGTCCTGCCAGCGCTTCGCGTGGCGCGACCCGGGGACGTTCGTGTGCGCCAGCTCGTCCAGCAGCAGGAGTTCCGGCTCCCGCGCGAGCGCGGCGTCGAGGTCGAACTCCAGGAGGCTCGAGCCGCGGTAGGACATCGGCCGCCGCGGCAGCACCTCGAGCCCGCCGAGCAGCGCCTCGGTCTCGGCCCGCCCGTGCGTCTCGACCAGCCCGACGACGACCGGGAGGCCCGCCGCGCGGCGGGCCTGCGCCTCCTGCAGCATGGCGTACGTCTTGCCGACCCCGGCGCTCGAGCCGAAGAAGATCTTGAGCCGCCCGCGTCCGTGCACCGCGTCGCGGCCTCCCGTCGTGTCGAGCAGCGCCTCGGGGTCGGGCCTCGGGTCTCCGTCCATGGCGCTCCATCGTACGCCCGCGCGGGCCCGCGGCGTTCCCGGTCCCGCGCGGACGAGGCCGTCAGCGGCGCGGCGCGAGCCGGTCCAGGGCGAGGTTCAGCTCGAGCACGTTGACGCGCGGCTCGCCCAGGAAGCCGAGGTCGCGCCCGCGGGTGTGCTCCGCCACGAGCGCGCGCACGCGGGAGACGTCGAGGCCGCGGGCGCGGGCCACGCGCCCGGCCTGGTAGGCCGCCGCGGCGGGGCTGACGTGCGGGTCGAGGCCGCTGCCCGACGCCGTGACGAGGTCGATGGGCACGGGTCCGCGCGCGTCCGGATCCGCCGCGCGCAGCGCGTCCACGCGCGCCGACACCGCGGCGCGCAGCGCGGGGTTCGACGGCGCGAGGTTCGAGCCGGACGACGCCGCGGGGTTGCACGGGAACGGGCCCGTCGCCGACGGCCGCCCCCAGAAGAAGGCCGGGTCGTCGAACGGCTGGCCGATCAGCCGCGAGCCGACGACGCGCCCCCGGCCGTCGCGGACCAGGCTGCCCCCCGCGGCGTCACGGAAGGCGACCGACGCGATGCCGGTCACGACCAGCGGGTAGGCCAGCCCCGTGACGAGCGTCAGCAGCACCAGCACGACCACGGCCCTGCGCAGTTCCTGGAACATGTCGGTCCTCACGTCTCACGTCTCACGTCACACGAGGTTCAGGGCGGCGAGCACGAGGTCCACCGCCTTGATCCCGAGGAAGGGGAGGATCAGCCCCCCGACGCCGTAGATCAGCACGTTGCGCCGCAGGAGCGCGCCGGCGGGCAGCGGCGTGTACGCCACCCCGCGCAGCGCGAGCGGGATCAGGGCGGGGATGATCAGCGCGTTGAAGATCACCGCCGAGAGGATCGCGCTCGCCGGGGTCGCCAGCCCCATCACGTTCAGCGCGCCGAGCGCCGGCCAGGTCCCCGCGAACACCGCCGGGATGATGGCGAAGTACTTGGCGACGTCGTTCGAGATGCTGAAGGTCGTGAGCGCGCCGCGGGTCATCAGGAGCTGCTTGCCGGTCTCGACGATCTCGAGCAGCTTCGTCGGGTTCGAGTCGAGGTCGACCATGTTGCCGGCTTCCTTGGCCGCCTGGGTCCCGCTGTTCATCGCGACCGCGACGTCCGCCTGGGCCAGCGCGGGGGCGTCGTTCGTGCCGTCTCCCGTCATCGCCACCAGGTGGCCGCCGGCCTGGTGGCTCCGGATCAGGTTCAGCTTCGCCTCCGGCGTCGCCTCGGCGAGGAAGTCGTCCACGCCGGCCTCCGCCGCGATCGCCGCCGCGGTCAGCGGATTGTCCCCCGTGATCATGACGGTCCGGATCCCCATCCGGCGCAGGTCGGCGAAGCGCTCCCGGATGCCCCCCTTGACGACGTCCTTCAGCTCGACGACCCCCAGCACGCGCGGCCCGTCCGCGACGACGAGCGGGGTCGAGCCGCGCTCCGCGACCGACTCGACCACGCGGCGCACGCGCGTGGGCACGACGCCCCCCTGGTCGCCGACGAAGCGCGCGATCGCGTCCGCGGCCCCCTTGCGGACCCTGCGGCCGTCCCAGTCGACGCCGCTCATGCGCGTCTGGGCGCTGAACGGGACGAAGTGCGCGCCGACGACCTCCCGCTCGCGGAGGCCGTAGCGCTCCTTGGCCAGCACGACGATGCTGCGCCCCTCCGGCGTCTCGTCCGAGAGCGACGCCAGCTGCGCCGCGTCGGCGACGTCCCGCTCCGGTACGCCATCCACCGCGTAGAACGCCGCGGCCTGCCGGTTTCCGAGCGTGATCGTGCCGGTCTTGTCGAGCAGCAGCACATCCACGTCACCCGCCGCCTCGACCGCCCGCCCGGACATCGCGAGGACGTTCTTCTTCAGCAGCCGGTCCATGCCGGCGATGCCGATCGCCGAAAGCAGGCCGCCGATGGTGGTGGGGATCAGGCAGACGAGCAGCGCGGCGAGCGCGGTGAAGGTGATCGGCGTGCCGCGCCCGGCGGCCTCGACGGAGTACTCGGACAGCGGCCGCAGCGTCGCCACGACGACGACGAACACGAGCGTCAGCGCGACGAGGAGGATGTGCAGCGCGACCTCGTTCGGCGTCTTGCGGCGCCTGGCGCCCTCGACCAGCGCGATCATGCGGTCGAGGAAGGTCTCGCCCGGGTCGGCGCCGACGCGCATGACGAGCCAGTCGGAGACGACGCGCGTCCCGCCGGTCACGGAGCTGCGGTCGCCGCCGCTCTCGCGGATCACCGGCGCGCTCTCGCCCGTGACGGCGCTCTCGTTGACGCTGGCGATGCCCTCGATGACCTCGCCGTCCGACGGGATGATGTCCCCGGCCTCGACGAGCAGGACGTCCCCCTTGCGCAGGTGCTCCACGGCGGTCGGGACCCAGAGCGTCCCGTACTTCTCCTCCGGCAGCAGCTTTCCCGTCAGCGACTCGCGGGTCTTGCGCAGCGCCTCGGCCTGCGCGCGGCCGCGCCCCTCGGCCAGGGTCTCCGCGAGGTTCGCGAAGGTGACCGTGAACCAGAGGAACGCCGACACGGTGAAGATGAACGCCGGGTGCGCCTCGCCGCTGCCGCCGAGCGCCTGGACGCCGAGGCCGGTCGTCAGCAGGGCGACGATCTCCGTGACGAACATGACGGGATTGCGGAACTGGTAGCGCGGGTCGAGGCGCCGCAGCGCGTCGAGGAGCGCGCGCCGCAGCAGCGAGGGCTCGAACAGGCGGGTGTTCGTGCGTGTCATCGGCGGTCCTCTCAGCGCCCGGCGGCGGCGAACTGCAGGTGCTCGACCACGGGCCCCAGGGCCCACGCGGGCACGAAGGTGAGCGCGCCCACGATCAGGACGACCGCGACCAGCAGCCCGACGAACAGCGGCGTGTGCGTCGGCAGCGTGCCGGGGCTCGCGGCGACGGCCTTCTTGCGCGCGAGCGCGCCGGCGACGGCCAGCACGGGGACGGCCACGAAGAAGCGGCCGAAGAGCATCGCGAGGCCGAGCGCCGTGTCGTAGAGCGGAACGTTCGCGTTCAGCCCGGCGAAGGCGCTGCCGTTGTTGTTGCCGGCCGAGGTGAAGGCGTAGAGCGCCTGGGAGAGGCCGTGCGGGCCGGGATTCGAGAGCGACGCGAGGCCGGCGGGCTGCCTGAGCACCACCGCCGTGCCGATCAGCACCAGGAGCGCCGGGACGAGGATGGCGAGCGTCGCCATCTTCATCTCGTAGGCCTCGATCTTCTTGCCGAGGTACTCGGGCGTCCGCCCCACCATCAGGCCGGCGATGAAGACCGTCAGGATGACGAACATCAGCATGCCGTAGAGGCCGGATCCGACGCCGCCGAAGGCGACCTCGCCGATGGCCATCAGGGCCATCGCCGCGAGCCCGCCGAGCGGGCCGTACGAATCGTGCATGCCGTTGACCGACCCGTTCGAGGCGGCGGTCGTCGCGCCGGTCCAGAGCGCGGACGGCACCGGGCCGAAGCGCAGTTCCTTGCCTTCCATGTTGCCGCCCGGCCGGTCCGGTCCCGGGATGGCGTCGAGGCCCGCGAGACCGGCGAGGCCGGGGTTCGGCCGCGTCTCCGACCAGAGCGCGAGCGCCGTGAATCCGCCGAGGAGGACGAGCATCGCGACGTACAGGGCGACGCCCTGGCGCGCGTCTTTCACGTACACGCCGAAGGTGAAGCAGAGCGCGGCCGGGATCAGCAGGATCGACAGCAGCTCCAGGAAGTTCGTGAGCGGGGTCGGGTTCTCGAGCGGGTGCGCGGCGTTGGCGTTGAAGGTGCCGCCGCCGTTCGTCCCCAGCTGCTTGATCGCGACCTGCGAGGCCGCGGGTCCGAGCGGGATCGTGGCCGCGGTGATGGCGGCCCCGTCGGCGCCCCTCGTGGGCTGCAGCAGGGGCGCCTCGACGAAGCCGCCGAGCGACTGGACGGTGCCCAGCGAGGCGAGCGCCAGCGCGAGCACGAGGGACAGCGGGAGCAGGACGTAGAGCGTGCCGCGCACGAGGTCGGCCCAGAAGTTGCCGATCGTCCGCGACTCGCGGCGGGTGAGCCCGCGCACGAGCGGGAGCAGCACGGCCAGGCCCGCCGCGGCGGAGACGAAGTTCTGCACCGTCAGGCCGAGCATCGGCACGAGGTAGCCGAAGGTCGTCTCGCCGGCGTACGACTGCCAGTTCGTGTTCGAAGCGAAGCTGACGGCGGTGTTGAACGCGAGGTGCGGCGACGGCGGCGGGAGACCACCGGGGTTCAGGGGAAGCACGCCCTGCAGCCGCTGCAGGCCGTAGAGCGCAAGCGTGCCGACGGCGCTGAATCCGAGGAACGCGAAGGCGTAGCGCGACCAGTGCATCTCGTCGTCGGGCCGGATTCCGGCGACGCGGTAGATTCCGCGCTCGAGCGGGCCGAGAACCGGCGAGAGCCACGTCCGTTCGCCGTTCAGCGCGCGGGCGAGGTAGCGCCCGAGCGGCACGGCCAGGGCCGTCAGGGCGGCGACGAACGCGACGACCTGGATCCAGCCGTTGCCCGTCATCAGAACTCCTCCGCCCGGAGCAGCGCGTACACCAGGTACGCGCAGAGGGCGAGCGCGAGAATCAGCCCGAGCACGTTCATCGCCGCACCTCGCCGGCGCGGTCGCACAGCGCCGCGAAGAACCAGGCGGCGACGAAGAAGAGAACGATCAGCAAGAGGAACCCGACGTCGGCCATGCGCGCGCCTCCCGTGCGACACTGGGAGTTGTAGGCCGGAAGCGCGTCAGCCGGAGATCAAGACGGGGCGGCCGCGCGTCAGGAAATCGTCAAGATCCCGGGCGCGGACCGACCGGGCCGGGATGTCACGCGTTCTCCCGGCCGGCGTCACGTCGCCGTCGCACGCGGCCGCGACGCTCGGGGGTCCCTGCCTCCAGGAGCCCTCCTCTGCATGCGCCCGCTCGTGGTCTCGATCGAGATGGGGTACGGCCACCTGCGCGCGGCCCGCGCGGTGGCCGACCTCCTCGGCGCCCCGGTCCACCACGCCGATCGCCCGCCGCTCGCGCCGGAGTCCGAGGCCCGCGCGTGGCGGCGCGTCCGGCTGGGCTACGAGCTGCTCTCGCGCAGCTCGCAGCTCCCCTTCGCGGGCGGGCCGCTGCGGCGCCTGCTCGAGGGCGTGACGGCGATCGAGGACGCCTACCCGCGGCGGGACCAGTCGCGCCCGACGCTGGCGGTCCTCCTGCTGGAGCGGCTCGCGCGCGGCGGGCTCGGCGCGGGCCTGCTCGCCCGGCTCGACGCCGGCGACGCGACCCTGGTCACGTCGTTCTACGCGCCGGCCGTGATCGCCGGCGCGAGTCCCCGTCCGCCCGCGGCAGGGCCGCGCCGCCGGCGCGTCGTCGCGATCGTCACCGACTCCGACGTCAACCGGATCTGGGTCCCGCGCCGCGGCGCCGACGCGTCGATCGAGTACTGCGCGCCGAGCGAGCGGGCTGCCCGCCGGCTCGTGGCGTACGGGGCGCCCGCCGGCCGGGTCCACGTGACGGGGTTTCCGCTCCCCCCCGAGCTGCTCGGCGGCCCCGACCTGCCGGTCGTGCGCAGGAACCTCGCGGCGCGGCTCGTGCGGCTCGATCCGCGCTCCGGCTTTCGCGGCCCGGCGCGCGAGGAGCTCGAGCACTTCCTCGGCCCGCTGCCCGCGGCGGAGGAAGGGCGGCCGCCGCACCTCGTGTTCGCCGTCGGCGGCGCCGGGGCGCAGGCCGGCCTCGCGAACGCGTTCCTGCCGTCGCTGGCGCGCCCGCTGCGCGAGGGGGCGCTGCGCCTCACGCTCGTCGCCGGGACGCGCCGGGACGTCGCCGGGCTCTTCGCGGCGCTGCTGGCCGAGCACGGCCTCGACGCGACGCCGGGGGTGGCGATCCTCGGAGCGCCCGACTTCGACACGTACTACGACCGCTTCAACGCGCTGCTCGCCGGGGCCGACATCCTCTGGACCAAGCCGAGCGAGCTGACGTTCTACGCCGCCCTCGGCCTGCCGCTGGTCTTCGCGCGCCCGGTCGGCGTCCATGAACGCGCGAACCGCAAGTGGGCGCGCCAGCGCGGCGCGGGGCTCAAGCAGGAGAACCCGCGGCACGCCTGGGACTGGCTGCGCGAGTGGCTGAAGGACGGGACGCTCGCCGGCGCGGCGTGGTCGGGGTACACGCGGCTGCCGAAGTTCGGGGTCTACAAGGTGAGGGAACTGGTCGAGACCGTCGCGGGAGTCGACGCCTGACCGGCCGCGGGCGGCACCAGCCGGGTTCCCCGCTGCACGCGCAGGCGGTGGCCGCGCCAGTTCACGCTCGACGAGATGAGGCCCGCCGCCCACGCCGCCGCGCGCACGGCGTTCTTCAACGGCAGCGCCGCCAGGTGCCTGCCCGTGAGCGCGGCCGGACGGAGCAGCGCGAGTGCGGCCGCGTCGATCGCGGCGTGGGCGGCGCAGGCGGCGGCGGCGAGCACGAGCGCGCGTCCCGGCGCGGCGCCGGCCGCGAGCGCGCAGGGAACGGCGAGGCAGGCCACGAATGACGGGTTGAGCAGGACCTGCGCGACATAGAGCGGCGTGCCGACGCCACGGCGCTGGATGATGCTCCAGCGCCGGCTGCGCGCGAAGAAGTCGGCGACGCCGCGGTCGCGGCCGACGTTCACGACCGGCGTGCGGGCGACCTCCACGCGCTTGCCCAGCCTGCGCCGGACCATCCGGCCCAGGACGTAGTCCTCGGCGAGCACGTCCCGCACCGACGCGAAGCCGCCGAGCGCGTCGAGGTCGGTGCGGCGCAGGGCCATCGACTTCCCGACGACGATCTCGTGCCCCGCGATCCGGAACGCGCCGATCACCCCGGGCGCGGTGCCGCAGATCAGCTCGAGGTGGTCCAGATACGAACCGAGGCGACGCTCGCCCGCGCCGACGATCGGGTGGGTGACCAGCCCGACCTCGTCGTCCGCGAGGTGCGCGGCGACCTCGGGCAGGTAGCCCGGCCCGACGCGGACGTTCGAGTCGCTGACGACGAGCACGTCGTGGCGCGCCGCGGCCGCGAGCGTGATCAGCTGGTTGACTTTCGGATTGAGCCCCGGTGCGCCGCGCTGGAAGACCAGTCGGAACCGGTCCGGCCAGGCGCGAACGGCCTCCCGTGCCACCCCGCACGCGGGGTCCGCCGCGTCCTTCACGCCGAGGACGACCTCGTAATGCGGGTAGTCGAGCGTGGCGAAGGCGGCGAGGTTGTCGGCGAGATCGTCGTCCGCGCCGCACAGGGGCTTGAGGATCGAGATCCCCGGGGCCCGCGGCCGCGGGTAGCGCCGCGCGCGGGAGCGCGGCGGCCGCCGGCGGTGCAGCGCGACGGCGGCGACCTGCGCGAGCAGCGCGGCCAGGCCCAGCGCCGTGCCCGCGCCGAGCAGGACGGCCAGCGCACCGGAGAGCCCGCGGAAGGCGGCGTCGGTCACGGGGACGAAGGTCGGCTGCGGAGGTGACCGCCGCGTGGCGACGAGGCGACGAACGCGCGACGTTGGCCGAGCCGCCCCGCCTGTCACAGCCCCGTCCCCCGATTGCCACCGCGACTTCAAGTCCCGGACAGATCTTGACCTCGACCTGCAGGAGGGCATGACATGCACGCCGTTCGAACGGTCCGCTCGGTCTTCCTCTCGGACACGCACCTCGGCTGGCGCGGCTGCCAGGCCGAGCGCCTGCTCGAGTTCCTGCGCTCGCACGCGTTCGAGCAGCTGTTCCTCGTCGGCGACATCGTCGACGGCCTGAAGCTCGGCCGGGGCTGGCACTGGCCCGAGAGTCACTCGGCGGTCGTGCGCGAGGTGCTGCGCCTCGCGCGGCACGGGGTGGAGGTCGTCTACCTTCCCGGCAACCACGACGCGGCGCTGCGCACGATGCCCGGGCTGACGATCGGCGGGATCCGCGTCGTCGACCGCGAGATACACGAACTCGCCGACGGCCGGCGGATGCTGGTCCAGCACGGCGACCAGTTCGACCGGGTGGTCGTCTTCTCGCGCTCGCTCACGCGGCTCGGCGACTGGGCCTACGACCGCCTGATCGCGCTGAACCGGCCGGTGAATCGCGTCCGCGCGCTGTTCGGCCGTCCGTACTGGTCGCTCTCCTGCTACCTCAAGCTGAAGGTCAAGCAGGCGATGACGTACGTGTCGAGCTTCGAAGAGTGGCTGGTCCGCGAAGCCCGCGCCCACGACGTGCACGGGGTGATCTGCGGCCACATCCACAAGCCCGAGATGCGCGAGATCGAGGGCTTCGTGTACTGCAACACCGGGGACTGGGTCGAGAGCTGCACCGCGCTGCTCGAACACGCCGACGGGCGGCTCGAGCTCGTGCGCTGGGCGGAGGTCGCGCCCGCCGTCGCTCCCGCCGCCGCGAGCGAGGCCGTCGCCTGACCCGCCGCCCCGGGGGTCAGCTTCCTCCCTCGGCGAACAGCCGCCGCCGCAGCGCGCGGGCGTCGGAGCGTGCCGGGTTCGCCGCCTCGAGGTCCAGCAGCAGGCGGCGCGCTCCCCCCGGATCGACGGTCCGCAGCCGCGCCGCGAGCGCCAGCAGGGGGTTGTAGGCGGCGGAGAAGTCGGGGCTGCGCCGCACGGCCGAGAGCAGCGGCTCGCGCGCGGCGGCCAGCAGCGCCGCCGGGTCGTCCGTGCGCGGGACCCTCGCCCCCGCGCGCAGGAATCCGTCCCGCGCCGCGACGTAGCCCGCGAGCCGCGCGTCGCGCGGCGGCGCGGGGCCCGCGGCGGACAACCCGTCGAGCAGCGCGAGGAGCCGCTCCGCGGCGGGCGCCGCCGCGCGATAGACGAATCCCGGGGCCGCATACGTCACGACCGGCCGGTCGTCGCTGTTGAGCGGTCCGGCCCCGGCGAACCGGGCGAGCGCGGCGCCATCGGCCAGGTAGCCGCCCCACACCTCGTAGGTGGTGCCGAGGCGCACGCCCTGCAGCCGCGCGCGCAGCCGCGGGTCGGTCGCCCGCGCGTCGTACCACCCGGGCCCGAGGTCCGCCGGCAAAGGCCGGCTGCAGAGCCCGACGATCGGCTGCTCGAGGCTGTAGTGATTGAGGTGCGCGGTCGCCCCCGGGAACACGTGGACGAACGTGCGCACGATCGTCCGCAGCGTCCCGAGGTCGAGCTGGTACAGCGGCAGCCACTGGCAGAACAGGCCGTCCGGCCGCAGCACCTCTTGCACCGCGCGGAAGTGCTCGACCGTGTACAGGCTCCCCGCCCCGTCACGCGACGGGTGGAACAGGTCCGCCACGACGACGTCGTAGCGCTCCGGCGTCGCCTCGACGAAGCGGCGGGCGTCGGCCACGTGGAGCCGCAGCGAGGGCGCGGAGAGGTCGCCCGTCGCCCGCGCGAAGAACGGCAGCGCGCCGACGACTTCGGGTACGAGTTCGACGCCGTCCGCGACGAGGTCGGGATGGTCCGCGGCCGCGCCGAACGTCACCCCGGCGCCGATCCCGAGGAAGAGCGCGCGCCGGGGCGCGGGGTGGAACAGCAGCGGCAGGTCCGCCTCGCGCCGGTCCGAGTAGACCGACGCCGTGCCGCCCATCTGGAACCGGTCGTTGACCTTGAGGTGGCGCTCGGCGCGGGCGTCCTCGACGACGGTGACCGAGGCCATCACCCCCTCGCGATGCGCGAGCCGCCGGTCGCCCGGCTCGAGCGTCAGGAGGCGTGAGGTGCCGCCGCCGGCGGCGAACAGCGCGAGCGCCGCGAGCGGGATCCCGAGCGTCGGCGCGAGCCGCCGAAGGCACGGGCGGGGCCGGTGCCCCGCGCCCCGCAGGAGCGCGAGCGCCAGGTAGCCGAGCGCGGCTGCGCCGAGCGCGACGGCGGAGCCCAGCCGCGGCAGCAGGAGCACGCCCCACGCGGCCGGCGCGAGCGCGGCGCCCAGCGTGTTCGCCGCGAGGGCGCGCCCGAGGCCGCTCCCGCGGTCGACGGCCTCCTGCGCGAGCGCGGCGAAGAGCAGGCCCATCGCCAGCGCGGGAAGCAGGAAGACCGCGAGCGCGACGAGCAGTTCCCCCCCGAGGCCGGGGAGCGCGGCGCGCAGCGCGCGCGCCCAGGGGAGAACCGCGGCGCCGCCCAGGGCGGCCGCGGCGGTCAGCGCCAGCAGGGATGGCGGCGCGGGCCGCCGCACCGGGGCGAGCCGCTGGAACAGCGCGGCGCCGGCCGCGCTTCCCGCGAGGTAGACCGCGAGCACCGTCGCGAAGCTGTAGACCGTCTCCTCGAGCACCTGCCCCAGGAGCCGCACGACCAGCACCTCGTAGCCGGCGCCGAGGAACCCGGTCGCGAACAGCGTCGCGAGCAGGGCGGAGGCGCGATCCCGCGAGGCACCGCCCCGCGGCGTTTCCACCTCGCCGCCGAGGAGCCGCCACGCGGCGACGGCGCTCGCGAGGTTCAGGGCAGCGAGGGTCAACGAGGCCGCGGCGAGCCCGAACCGGGGGACGAGCGCGAAGGTCGTCGCGATCAGCCCCGCCACGGCCCCGGCGGTGTTCGCCGCGTAAAGTCCGCCGACGGCGCGCCGGCCCGCGAGCCGCCGTTCGAGCGCCGGCAACGTCGCGCCCATCGCCGCCGTCGCCGGCAGCAGGAGGACGAACGCGACGCCGAACGAGAGCAGCCACTGGCGCGCGGGGGAAGGGTCGATCCCGATCGCGGCGCCGGCGGCACGGTTCACGGCCGGCGCGAGCGCCGCGATGGCGACCGAGAAGAGCGCGATCGCGGCCTCGCAGCCGGCGTACCAGCGCCCCGGGCGCCGGCTCCGGCGCAGCACGCCGTCGCACGCGTACGCGCCGAGCGCGCTGCCGCAGAAGAACGCGGCGACGACGGCGAGCAGGGCGTGGATCTCGTGACCGAGCCCGGCGGAGAGCATCCGCGTCCAGACGATCTCGTAGCCGAGGCCGGCGCCGCCGGACGCGAAGAGGACGACGTGGGCCAGGCGGGGCCTCATCGGCGTGGATCGTGTCGCTGGAAGGGCGCGCCCGGCGGGCGCACGGCCCGCCGGGCGCCGGGTCCGGCGCTCACTCGACGTCGATGAAGATCGGGTTGCCGTAGAACCACAGGTCCTTCCAGGCCTCCTCGGCCGTGTCGATCCCGGTGTTCTCGGTGACGAGGTTGTCGGCCAGCGGGTTGCCGGCACAGTCGGTCTCGTACTCGGTGCAGCGCGGGAGGTTCGTGCCGCGCAGGCGGAAGTACGAGTCGGTCAGCGCGCCGCCGGGAATCGCGTACGCGACGTAGGAGTTCCCCTCGGCGTCCTTGCGGAACGCGGCCTTCGGGAAGCTGACGAGCAGGCGCGCTGTCGGGTTCGTCGGGTTGGTGTAGTTCGGGTCGGCCGGGTCGATCTTGCCGGTCACCTGGCCGGTGATCACGTCCACGTGGTCGACGACGGGCGCGTCCCCGTTCGCGTTCACCGCGGGGCTGCGGTACTTGATCACCACCTGGACCGGCTCGTTCCGGTTGACCTTGAGCGTGCCGCCCATTTCGGCCTTGCGGCCGCCCTGCGACATCGTGAACTCGAGGACGTTCACCAGGTCGCCGTGCACGAAGAACGACCGGCCGGCGCGCATCGCGTCCGCGATCTCGTTCAGTGAATAGCTGCCGTCGCCGTCCTCGTCGGTCGCCTTGACCCACGTGCGCTGGTACTCGCCGGGGTAGAAGTCGTCGCCGCCCGCCGTGTGGTGCAGGTGGTAGTCCGAACTCGCGAAGTTGAAGAAGCGGCGTCCCTCTCCGAGCAGCGCGTCCCACAGGCCGCCGACCTGGGCGCTGTAGTACCCGACGCCGCCGTAGGTACCGCCGAACTGCAGGTTGCCGAGGCCGCGCAGCTCGTTGACCTGGTGGCCCGGCGCGCCCTCGAAGCCGAAGCAGACGTCGGGGCCGGCGTTGTTGCCGTCGCGGAAGTGCTCGACGTTGTAGCCGCCGCCCTTCTCGGGCGACCAGGTGCCGGCCCGCTCGACGTGCGCCCAGACGATCCACCCGTTGTCGATGGTGTGGTCGGTGTACTGCTTCTGCATCCACGAGCAGGCCGCGACCGCGTCGGCGTGCCGCTCGGGGTAGGGCTTGCTGGAGTAGCGCACCGAGGTCGGCCCCTGGGAGAAGTTGAAGCGGCCGTTCTTCTTGGAGAGGACGCCGTACGGCGTGACCTCGCCCTCGCGGCTGAAGTCGACGTCGCTCGTGTCGAACTGGTACTCGAACGCGCTGACGGCCGACCCGTCCGGCGCGACGATGCCGACGCTGCAGTGCTCGTGGCCCGGCACGTTCCACTCGACGCCGGAGAAGACCCGCTTCGTCGGGTAGTTCGCGCGCGCCTCGAGGACCTCCGCGAACGCGAAGTCGCGCAGGCTCTGCCAGCGCCACATCACCTGGTGGCCGCTGCTGACCTGGTAGGCCCCGACGATCGTGCCCGCGGGGTAGGCCGCGTCCCAGAACCGGCCGTCACCGTCGGTGAAGCGGCTTCCGCCGTGCTCCGAGTTCGCCCACCAGTCGAGTCCGAACTCGTCGCTCTTCGCCATCGTGAAGTCGAACGAGGTCCGCCCGTCGCTGTACCAGCTGTGCTGGTGGAAGTCGCCGGACAGCCACTTGGAGTCCCCGGCCGTCGCGGGGGCGCCGGCGAGCGCCGCGACCGCGAGCGCGCACACGACGACCGTCTTCATGCTGCGCATGACATCTCCTCCTTTGTCGGATGGGTTCGTGCGGGTATCGCCCGCCGCGTCGGGCGGGCGACACCTCGGCCGGGGGATTTACTGCCTTGCTATTTTCCTGCGTCACGGCGGGGTGAGGGTTTCGTCAGCGTCCTGTGAACTTGGCGATCCCCCGTCTGTCGCGAACCCCGAGCGCCGAGCAGGTCGCTGACCACGGCCAGATGCACGCCCGGGATGCGGAGCGGGCGCGCCGCCGCGAAAGGCACGATCACGGAAGGGCGCGGCGCGGAGAGCGAAGAAGCCGGCGCGCTGGCCCCGCCGTCGGCCAGCTTGTCGGCGTACGTTCTTGGCGCCTTCCCCGGAGGAGACCGATGAGCGCCCCCCGATCGCCGTCCGGCCGGATCGCCCGGGCCCTGCGTCCGCCGGCGCTCGCCGCCCTGGTCGTGGCCGCGGCCGCGGCCGCCGCCCCGGCGCGCGCCCAGTGCACGCAGCCGACCCCCGTGACGACCGCGACCTGCGAAGCCGCCAAGGCATACAACCGCCAGACCGGCGGCGTCTCGCTGCTGGTCTGGGTCGGCGGGCAGCGGGTCTGCGAGGATTACGTCCTGCCCAGCGGCGCGTCGGTCCCGCACGAGCTCTGGAGCTGCACCAAGAGCTTCTCGAGCATGACGGCCGCGAAGGCGATGGAGGAGGGGCTGATCTCCTCGTGGGACGAGAGGCTGGCGGACACGCTCCCGGAGTGGCAGTCGGACCCGCGCAAGTCCCGGATCACCCTGCGCCAACTGCTCGGACTCGTCAGCGGCATCCAGGCCTCGGGCGAGCCGACCTACGCCGAGGCGATCCAGTACCCCGCGCTGCACGAGCCGGGCACCGTCTTCGAGTACGGCTCGGTCCCGTACCAGATTTTCGGCGAGGTGCTGCGGCGCAAGCTGAACGGGCTGTACCTCGACCCGCTGGCGTACATGGAGGCGCGGATCTTCGAGCCGATCGGCGCGGCCTACGCGGGCTGGGACCGCGGCGCCGACGGCATGCCGCGGCTCGCCTGGGGCTCGCAGTGGACGCCGCGCGAGTGGATCAAGTTCGGGGAGCTGGTGCGGCTCGGCGGCTTCTGGCCGCCGACGCAGCAGCAGGTCCTCACGCAGGAGCTGATCGACGCGTCGTTCCACGGATCGGTCCCCAATCCGTCGTACGGGCTGACCTGGTGGCTGCCCGGAGCGGCGGGCCCCGCCGGCGCGCCGCCGTGCGACACCGTGGCCGGCTACGGGCTCGGCACGCAGAAGCTCTACGTCGTCCGCTCGCTCGGCCTCGTCGCGGTCCGCCAGACCGACAGCCCCGTCGCCGGCCTGAACTACGACGACGCGACGTTCCTCGACAGGCTGATCGCGCCGCCGAACTGGCAGGACGACTGCAGCCCGGGCGAGGCGGCCGGCTTCGTGCTGGCGCGGACGGGGCTCGCGGGCGCGGACCTCGCGCTGGACTGGGCGCCGGTCGACGACGACGCCCTCGGGCGCCCGGAGCTCGTCGCCGGCTACGACGTGTACGCGGCGTCGTCGCCGACGTTCGCGGGGGAGACGCTCGTGCTCTCGACCGCCGGCCCGGCGTCGGCGGCGCTCGCGCCGGGGCAGGGCGGCCTGCCGGCGAGCGGCGCGATCACGTACTACCGCGTGCGCGCGCGCGACAAGTGCGGCAACGCGGGGCCGTGAGTCCGGCACGTGCCCCGGAGGTCAGCGCGGCGGCCGGCGTCCCGCGCGCGGGAGCCACGCCGGGGGCGGGTCGGCGAGGCGGGCGACGCGACCGCGCTCGAAGCGCGCGACCTCGCGGAACGGTGCCGACAGGTCGCTGTTGTCGTAGACGCGGACCTCGGGAAGAAGGCGGATCGCGCGCGCGAGGTTGCGCAGGCTCCGTCGATAGCGCGCGCGCAGCTTCGCGTCGGGCACGTCGTGCCCGCCCTTCAGGACGCGCATGGCGACGCGGTTCCTGCTGAGTTCCGCGGACGCGAGGCCGACGTAGCAGACGATCACGTGGTAGCCCGCCGCCGCGGCCTCGCGCAGGAACTCGACCTTCTCGCCGACGGGGTCCGACAGGACGGTCTCGAAGACGAAGCTCTCCCGCGCCGCGACGAGTTCCTCGCGCAGGGCGCTGGCGACGCTGGCCGCGACGTAGGGATCGAGGCGGGCGTCGCGCGCGATCGCGTCGGCGTTGACGAAGGGCAGCGCCGTGCCGCGCAGGTGCGCTTCGAAGAACGTCGTCTTGCCCGCGCCGTTCGGCCCCGCGAGGGCGATCAGGACCGGACGGCGTTCGCCGCCGCCCGACGTCAACGCCGGGGCTTCCGGCCGGGCCGCCGGGCGCGGGTGTCGTCGCCGGCGGGGCGGAACGTGCGGTTCACGAACCGGCCGACGGTGCGGCTGCCGTCGGCCTCGATCCTGACGAGGTAACCGGGCCTGCCGTCGGCGACCTCGAAGTGCGGGTGCGGCTCGGCCGTGAGCACCGCCGCCACGCGGGCGCGCCCTGCCGGCGAGTCGACCGAGTCGAGCCGCTCGGCGGCGTCCACGGCGTCACCCTGCGCCTTCAGCGAGAGCAGGTCGCCCGTGCGCAGGATGGACTCGACGGCCCGCCCGAGACGCGCCCAGAACTCGATCTGGCCCGCAATCGAGCGCTCGGACAACTTGCCGACGGTCCGCGCGTTGAGGACGAGGCGGTCGGACAGCTTCACCGGCTGGCTCATGCCCGGTAGGGTAGCATAATGCTACCCGCGGCGGGCGCGCCGGTCTGCCGGACCGGCGAGGCCTCCCGCCGACGACGCGATCTCGAGGACGGCGGCATGACCGGGACGACCGACGAGCTCATCGATCGCTACCTGCGCCTCCTCGGCGTCGATCGGGGGGCGCCCACGTGGGAGCGGCTCGCCGCGCTGACGGCCGCGCACCTGCACCGCGTCCCGTTCGAGAACGTCTCGAAGATCCTCCGCTACCGCCGCGACCCGCGCGCCGCGATCGTGCCCCTCGCGCCGTACCTCGACGGGATCGAGCGCCACCACTTCGGCGGCACGTGCTACGCCAACGCGGGCCACCTGAACCACCTGCTGCGCGACCTGGGTTTCGATGCCCGCGTCTGCGGCTGCGACATGAGCGTCCCCGACGTCCACGTCGTCAACGTCGTGACGTTCGACGGCCGTGACTACCTCGTCGACGTCGGCTACGGCGCCCCGTTCTGGACCCCGCTGCCGCTGGACGTGACGGGGGACATCGAGACGGCGTTCGGCGAGGACCGCTACGTGCTGCGGCCGCGCGACGCTCGCGGCCACTCCCGGCTGGACTTCTATCGCGGCGGGGATCTCGTCCACGGCTACACGGTCAAGCCGGCCCCGCGCACGCTGGACTTCTTCCGCCAGGCGATCCGCGCCTCGTTCCGGCCGGACGCGACGTTCTTCAACACGACGCTGGTGGCGCGCTTCTCGCCGCGCGAGTCGGTCATGATCCGCCCGGCCCACGTCGACTTGGTGCGCGACGGCGTGTTCACGCGCACGCCCGTCACCTCGCGCGCGATGCTGTACGAACGGATCGAGCGGCACGTCGGCATCGACCGCGCGCTGTGCGCCAAGGCGCTGGACACGATCCCGCTGGAGCGCGAGCGGATGTAGGGCTTCGCTCGCCGCCGGCGCGCGACGGTCCCATTCGGTGCCCTGGTCCGCCCGGTGCCCTGATCCGTCGAGTGCCGTGGTCCGCCCAGTGCCCACCCGCGCCCACGGTCACTTGCCGGAAGTTTCTACCGAACACCAGCGAACGCGCCCTCGCGCCGTCCAAAGACGCGTGCGACGCCGGCGTGAACCGCCTCCGACCGAGCCGCGCCGCAACCAGGCGGCCCCCGCATGAGGGCGCCTGGCGCGCGACGAGGCCCTCGAGGGCCTCGCGGAAACGTCCGGCAAGTGACCGCGCACCTCCGGAGCCCTCTGACGCGCGCTCGCGCGCTCCGCCGCTCGACCGAACCGTGGGGGCTGCGCCGCTGCGCCGCAGGTGCGCCAGGAACTGCGCCGCAGCAGCGCCAGGGTCACGGACGGGACGTGGCCCCGGGCAGGGCGGCGCGCGTCGGCGGCGCGGTCGCGCCGCTCCGTCAGGGGCAGGGGAAGGCCGCGTCGAGTTCCGCGCGCCCGGTCGTCCCCGGGCCGCACGCGTTCCGGCCGACGGCCAGGTACCACGTGCCGTCACCGGCCGGCGGGATCGCGGGGTCGCCGAGGCCGGGCGACGGCAGCCCCGCCGCGAGGCAGCCCGCGGCCTCGAAGCCGGCCGCCCGCAGGCCGGAGGCGGGACCGGAGCAGACGTCGTAGACGGTGCCGCTGCCGGAGGCGGCCGACACGTCCTGCCACGCGAGCCGCGCGAGCGCGCCGCCGTCGACCGTGAGCCCCGCGATCTCCGGCGGGACCGCGAACGACCCGGCGTCGGCGGGCGCGCAGTCGCAGGCGTCGCCCGCGCCGTCCGCGTCGAGGTCCGCCTGCGCGGGGTTCGGCAGGCCGGGGCAGTTGTCGTCGTCGCCGTAGAACCCGTCGCCGTCCGGGTCGACCTCGGCGACGTCGAGGAACGTCACGCCCTGCCCCTGCACGAACGTCGTCAGCTGCAGCCGCCCGTCGACGACGGCGTGGCGCGTGGGCGGCCCGAGCGGCACGAGCGCGTCCGCCGCGCGCAGCGCGGCGAGTTCGGCGCGCGTGTACAGGCCGCGCGGGCCGCGCTTGGGCAGCGCGTCGTACGCCGCGCGCGTCCCGTGGGCGCGGTCGAGCCGGTACTCGGTGACGTCCACCGCGGCGAAGCGCCCCCGCGACAGCTCGAGCGTCACGTCGAACCCCGCGCTCTCGCGGTGGTCCGGGTCGATCCGGTCGTGGGCGTAGAGCAGGATCCGGTCCGCGTGCGGCTCGACGGAGCGCCAGCCGCCGACGCGCAGTCCCGCGTCGGCGACCGCGCCGAGGTCGGCGACCGTGTGCGACATGCCGGCGGCCAGCTCGACGAAGCGGAAGAAGTAGTTCCCGACGGCCTCGGCGCCATCCTGCGTGCCGTCGCGGTCGTCGTCGACGCGCATCACGCTCGCGACCGACTGCGTCCCTTGCGCGAAGTTGTCGTTGAAGCCCCACGTCGTCAGCGTCGTCTCGCCGGCCGCCCGGCGCGGGTCCCGCATCGCGTCCGCGAGCAGGCGCTGGAAGTAGTCCGCGCCCCAGGTCGAGAAGAACCCGCTCGCGGCGAACACGTTGATCGCGGCCGGGTCCTGCTGCGGGACCCAGTCCGGCCCAGTCTCGAAGTTGTTGACGCGGATCCGGTCGTAGAAGTGGGTCGGGATCTCCCGCAGGCGGTCCCACGACCACTGGACGAGGTCGTGCGCCTCGAGCGCGTGGCGGTAGGGGTGGATGGAGTAGTGGTCGAAGGGGCAGCCGCGGTTCGCGCTCGCCGCGCACAGGGCGGCGACCCGCGCCGAGAGACGCGGCGCGAACGCCGGGTCGGTGCAGACGAGGTTCGTCTCGTCGAAGCCCGGCGAGGGGTTGTCCGCGTCGGGGGCGCAGTGGTACGCGACCTCCTCGAGGAAGCGGTTGCCCGCCGGGGCGTCCTCGACGCCGCCGACCAGCACGTCCGCCGACGGCAGGCCGCGGTCCTCGAACGCGCGCAGGATCGCGTTCGACGTCACGTCCCAGTAGTCGAAGAAGTCGTTGAAGCGGGTCCGCCAGAACGGCGACAGCGTGTTCTCGTTGCCGATCACGAAGTACCAGCCGGCGACCTGCGGGCCGTAGCGCTCGACGAGGTGATCGACGACGGCGCGGACGAACGTGTCCCACGCGAGCCAGCTCTTCGGCAGGTTCTGGCACTCGCCTCCGGACGAGTTGGCGGGCAGGCCGGTCACGCACAGGTCGACGGGCACGTCGTTGAGGCGCACGACGGGCCGGCGTCCGTGGGCGACGTGGCGGTCGATCTCGTCGTGCACGCGGGCCCAGTAGTAGACCTGCGTCCCGGGGCGGTCGAACTTGCGCAGCGCGGCCAGGGGGTACGTGAAGTGGTCCGGGGTCCGCGGATCGTCGGCCGGCGCCGACGACGGGCTGCCGGGTACCCACTGCGACAGCGGGGCCTCGAGGCGCGTGACCTCGATCGCCGGCGCGGCGTCGTCGATCGCGACGATCGTGCGCACCTCGGACTGGTCGGCGTCGCAGACGAGGACCTGCTCGCCGACGGCGAAGTCCGCCGACGGCGGCCGCCCGGCGGGGATGCCGTACAGCGCGTGCTCGACGACGTCGGCGAGCGCCAGCCGGGTGGTCGTCGCCGTGTTCGTGAACGCCGTGACGCGGCGCGTCTCGCGCTCGCGGACGATGTTCGGGTTTCCGTCGAAGAAGCTGTTGCGGTAGTAGTCGCCGGTCCACGGCGTGTCGCGGTGGTGGACGAAGAACTCGGGGGCGCGCGGCCGGACCTCGTCCATCAGCGCGTAGACGGTTTCGAGGTCGTAGATCGCGCTGGTGTCGAACGTCGTCTTCGCGGTCCCGCCGAACCAGCGGCCGACCCAGTCGACGGTCGGGCCGCCGAGGTCGACGTCGAACGTGACGCTCGCGCCCTCGAGGTCGCGCCGCGTCGTGAACGTCCAGGTGGCGGTGGCCGGGTCCACCGGTTCGCCGCCCTTCGTCCACGCGCTCACCGTCGCCGTGTACGCCGTCTGCGCGGCGAGCGGAGCGCCGGGCACGCTCTCGAAGCCGAACACCCACTCGGAGCCGTCGACGAACGCCGGGACGATCTGGCCGGTCCAGCCCGGGGCCCAGACGCGGCCCGGCCCGAAGACCGTGACGGCGGGCTGGCCGGCGGCGGCGAGCTTCAGGACGACCGAGTTGAGGTTGATCCCGTCGTTCGGGTAGTGCCCGGTCACGGGGAGGGACAGTTCGAAGTAGATCGACGTGCGGCGCGTGACGTCGACGTTGCCCGCGCACGGGCGCGGCCGCGTGGAGAGCTCGAGCGTGCAGTCCCGGCGCACGACCGGCGGCACCGCCGCGGCGGGCGGCACCGCGCCGGCGGCCAGGCAGGCGAACGCGACGGCGGCGGCGAGGCGCACGACGAGATCATACGGCGAAGGGGTATCGTCGAGAGCGGCGGCCGCGAAACGGGCCGCACGCAGGAAATTTCGGACGGGCTGTCGAATTCCGGTCCGGCCGTTCGACTCAAGAAGGAGCCGGAGCCGCGAGCCCGGTGTCCAACCCCTCTCTGGAGGAGACATGCCGCACTATCTGATCTCCGGGTACCTGCCCGCCGACTTCGACCCGTCCACGCAGGACGACGCGATGGTGGAGGAGATTCACGCGCTGAATCGCGAGATGGTCCGCGCCGGCGTCCGGAAGTTCGCGGGGGGCCTGGGCGCGTCCCGCACGCTGCGGGCGCAGGCGAACGGGGACGTGCTCGTCACCGACGGGCCGTACCTCGAGACCAAGGAACTCCTGGGCGGCATCACGATCGTGGAAGCCGCGAACTGGGACGAGGCGCTGGCGTGGGCGCGCCGGGCCGTCAAGGCGTGCCGCATGCCGGTCGAGGTGCGCGAGATCTTCTTCGTGCCGGCCCCGGAGGACGGCGCCGCGCCCTCCACCTGAACTCGACGCGCGAGCGGGCCGCCTCCGAGCCGAGGAGGTCAATGCCCGGGACCGTATCAGGCCGGGCGCTTCTCGTCCGCGGAACGGACCTCGTGGTGCAGGTCGTAGTGCTCGAGCGAGGAACACCGCGGCTCCGGCGCGTCGCAGGACCTCCAATAGAGGACCCGCGGAAGCCCGCTGGATGTCTCCACGAGGCGAACGCACCCGCCGGCCGGCGGCTCGACCCCGGCCGCGATGTCGATCAGCTCGTGAACGGGTCCCGGGTGGGAGACCACCAGGCGTTTGTGCACGCCGGACGTGCACTCGCTGTCACAGATCCAGAGCTGGAACATGGCGCGCCTGAAGGCAACGGAAAACCGGGCCCGCCATACTACCGCATGGGCCGCGTCTGGTGGCATTGTGGGATTTCGTCCCACGATCGGGTCAGCAACGTTTCGTCGGATGGAAGCGAACGGGCCGCCGGGGGCGGGAACTCCGTGCTGGGCTCCCGCCCCCATGCGTAGCGAGTTGCGCAGCCGTTCATCGCCGCTTGCAGCCGGTCCTCCCTACTCGGCAGCGGGGCCGAGCGTGCAGTCGGCGTTGACGTTCTGCGCGTAGACGTCGCCCCAGTCGCTGCGGGTGTCCGTCCAGGCGAGCAGCGACGTCCCGTTCGCGTCCACGCCGACGTCGACGTTCCGGTGCGGGCTCGTGGTCGAGACGTCGAACGGGCCGCACAGGAACGCCCCCGCCGGCGAGACGCGCGCGCCGAGCAGGGTGGCAGGACGAACGGCGGTTTCCTCGATCCAGTACACGAGCTGCTGGTCGCCGTGCCGTGCGCTCACGAGGTGCGCGAAGTGCTGCCGCGCGAACGGCCGGAGGAGCCGCCCGCCGTCCGTCCACAGCCGCCGGCCCGATCCGTCGAACCGCTGTGCCGCCAGCGCCTTGAAGCCGCCCCGCTCGTCGACGTAGAAGACCGTCGTGTGTCCCGTCGCGGGATCGAACGTCGCGCTCTGTTCGCTGCGGTTCCAGGTCGGCTCCGTCGCGACCGCGACGCCCTTCGGATTCCAGGTCCGCAGCCCGCCGCCGTTGACGTGCTGGACGTAGACGTCGGCCAGTGGGTAGCGGGTCCGGAAGACGAACACGGCGCCGCCCTTTCCGTCGGACAGCACCTGGTGATTCTGCGCCGGCTTGAGGAACCCGGTGTCGTACACGACGAGGCCCTTCTCGCCCCACCGCGGCGCACCCGTGCTGCTGAACTTGTTCGCGAGGAGGTGGATGACGCTCCCGGACCCGGTGTCCACCCCGTTGAACGTGTACGACACGATGACGCTGCCCTCGTCCGACGCCGCGATGTCGCCCGCGGCGTAAGTGCGGTAACGAGGGGCGGGGATGAGGCGCTCCCAGGCGGCCGTGCCGTCCGGGGTCAGGCTCGTGAAACCGACATCCTCGCCGTCCTGGAACAGGACCGCGATCCGGCCGTCGCTCGTCAGCGCGAGGCTCGGGGCCAGCTTGTCCGTTCCGTCGCGACCCACGAGGACGCCGTCGCGTCCCCAGAGGAAGCGGCCCGTGCGGTCGATCTTCGTCACGACGAGCAGGGGAGATTCGCCGCCGGGCCCGTCCTGGTTGAACGCGAGGATGGCGTGACCGTCGCGATCCACCACGAGGTCGTAGTCCGTGGTCCAGCTGAGCCCCCGGTCCGCCACGAGCAGGCCCCCCGGCCACTGGGGGACCCCGGCGGCGTCGAACCGCTGCAGGTAGACGTCGTAGCCTCCGGGAGGAGAGCCGCTCGGGTCGTTGTCGAACCAGGAGACGTACCAGCCGCCGGTCGCGATCGGGGCGACCTTGGGCTGGACCTGCTCGTCGGGGCGGCTGCTGATCGCGACGTTCTCGGCGGGGTCCGGACTCCACTGCGCGGACGCCGCGGTCGGCGCGAGCGCGGCCAGCAGGGCGGGAAGGAGGATTCGGCAGAAGCTCGGCGTCGCTCTCATCTCGGGGCTCCTTCGCGGCCGGGCGCTGCCACGATCGCCGTCGCGGCGCCCGTCGTCCGCAGATCAAGTAAACTGCCGTTGACTTGCCAAGGTACGCCGCGCGGCGCGGTATGTCAACGTTCGTTTACTTGTGCGGGGGGGCTTCATGCGACCGGCACCGCCATCCAAACGGCCAGCGAAGCGCAAAGCCGCTCCCGCGCCCGCGCCCCGCGCGCGGGATGCCGCGGCCACGCGGGCCGCGATCCTCGAGGCGGCCCGCACCGCCTTCGCACAGCACGGCTACGACGGCGTGGGCGTCCGCGCGATCGCCGGCGCGGCCGGCGTGACCGCGGCCCTCGTGAACCGCTACTTCGGTTCGAAGCAGCGCCTCTTCAGCGAGGTCGCGCTGGCCGACCGGGGGTTCGCCGATCTGCTCGTTCCGCTGCCGGCGCGCGGGCCGGCGCCGCGCGCGCGCGTCCTCGCCCGGGCGTTCGTCGGCAGGTCCGCGCAGAGGCTGGCCGCGGACACGGAGCGGCAGACGCTGCTCGCGATCCTGCACTCGCCCGGGTCCGCCGAGGCGGGGGTGCTGGTGCGCGAGTGGGTGGAGGGCCGCTTCGTGCGCCCGCTCGCGGCGTGGCTCGGCGGACCCGACGCCGGCGCGCGCGCCAGCCTCATCGTCGCGACGATCGTCGGCCACTCCCTGCTGCGCGAGGTGGTCTCGGCGCCGACGCTCGCGCAGATTCCCGAGGAGGCCCTCGCCGCGTGGCTCGAGTCGATGCTCGCGCCTCTCGTGGATCCTCCTCCCGCCAAGGGGCGCGGGTGACGGCGAGGCGCCCGGGCCTCGCGCCCGGACATCGCGGCCATGCGCAACGCGGATCGCGGCGGCTACAGGCCGGGGATCGCGCTCGGCATCCAGAACGGGCTCCGCGCGACGTCGACCCCGAAGAGCTGCGCGAGGATGCCGAGCGCCGTCTCCGGGAGATAGCGCCCCGAGAGCTTCACGGGCGGCTCCGTCACGCAGACGGTCGGGGCGAGGGCGACGAGGAGCATCGCGAGCGTCGTGAGCAGGACGTTGGTCGGGATGCGGTCGTTCCAGAGCGGGTCGAGGCGCTGGCGGACCGTACGCAGCTCGTGCAGGCCGCGACCGAATTCCGACTCGATCAGTTCCGGCAGCGTGGTCAGCAGGATCTCGAGGAAGAAGGTCCCGGCCCCCGTCTCGACGTACTGGGGCACGAGGTCTGAGAGTTCGTGAGCGGGGAGGCCGCGGCGGACGCAGGCGGCGCCCCAGTCCATCGACAGCAGCCGCGCGACGGTGCGGCTGCGCGGCGGACAGCGGACCTCCGCCAGCAGGTGCACGTCGTTGTACGCCCCGTGGTGCTCGGTGTGGCGCAGCGACAACACGTCGGGGTGGGACGCGAGCCGCCGCTCGAACCCGTCGAACTCCTCCTCCGGGAAGATCAGCTTGACGCCGATGGCGTCGTCCACCCGGAAGTCGTCGCGCGAGAACCGCAGCCGCTGCTCGAGGAACGCCTGGCTCACCTGGTCGAGGGCCGCGGCGAATCCCGGCGCGTTCTCGAGGTCGTCCGTGGCCGCGTTCCCCGCGCCGCGGAGGAGCGCCGACCGCGTTTCCTCCCGCAGGCGGTGCGCGGCCCGGCGCGCCACCTTGTCGGCGATGCGGAACAGGTTCTTGAAACGGACCATCGCGACGAGCGTCTCGTCCGGCGCGGTCGCGACGGTCATGTCCACGGGCGTCGTCGGGAAGAACGACTCCGGCAGCCGCTCGAAGTCCTCGAACAGGCGGCGCACGCGCGGCGTCGGCGACGCCCAGCTGCGCATGATGCAGCGCCGTACCTGCTCCTTCGTCCGGAGCTGCCGGAGCCGGAGGTCGCCCGGCAGGCGGGGCGCGAACGCCCACGCCAGGAGACCCGTCACCGACGGAGCGGTGATCGCGGGCTCGAGCAGGAAGGCGGTGGTGAGGAACGTCCCGTCGCCCGGATCGACGTGCCCGCCGAGCCAGTTCTGGCCGATGGCGCAGATCGCGTCACGGTGCGTGAGGCTCGTCAGGTACACGGTCCGCCCGTCCGTGGAACGTCCGCTCCCGGTAACGCTCCCGGGGCGTCGGACAGCCGCGCGCGGAACTCCGCCGCGGCGACGAGGGCGAGGCCGGCGGCGGCGATGTCGGACTCGCTGGGCGGACCATCCCGCTTCGCGGGAGGCCCGCCCCTACCGTCGGACTCGAAGGCTCCGCGGACCTCGGAGGCTCCTCGGATCTCGGAGGCTCCTCGGATCTCTGCGAGCAGCTCCCGGACGAGGCGCAGGACGCGTTCCCGGGCGCCCCGCGCGGGATCCGCCAGGGCCAGCACGCCGTCGCGGACCGCCGCCCCGTGGAGCTGGCACACGCGCGCGAGCCGCTCGGAGGCGGGAGCGGCGCCGGTCGCGGCGGCCGCCAGCGCGGCCTCGTAGCGTTCCGCGCTGCGCCGCACGGCCTCGCGGTAGAGGCCCTCCTTGCTGCCGAAGTAGTGGTACAGCACGGGCCGGGTCGCGCCCGCGGCGTCCACGAGCTCGCGCACGGATACGCCGTGGAAGCCCCGCTCGGCGAACAGCCGCTCGGCGGACGCGAGCAGCCGGTCCTTCGCGGCGGGCCTCGCGTCGCGCGTCGCGTCGTGCGACGCGTCGTGCGTTGCGGCGGGCCTCGCGTCGCGCGCCCCGTCGTGGTGCGCGTCGGGCCGCGGAGTGCGCGACGGCGCGGGCATCAGTACCTCACGTCCAGCGCGAGGGCGACCCAGTCCGGCGACACGCCGACGCCCAGGAGCGGCTCCTCGCCGAAGTAGCGGTAATGCGTGACGCTCAGCTCCACCCGCCCGCGTCCGACGTGCACGCCGGCGATCACCTCGAACTGCGGCCGCACGTACTCCAGGCCCGGGTGATCGGGACCGCTCTCGGTCGCGCCCCCCTCCGCCACGACGTGATGGGCCATGTACGTCGTGCGCGCGGTGAGCGTGCCGTAGATCCGCCAGCCGTGGGCGGACGGCGCGTCCGGCAGCACCGGATCGACGGCGATCCCGATGCCGGCGGGGTCCGGCAGGTTCGTGAAGCCGCGCGGGAGGTTGCGGCCGAAGCGCCAGCCCACGAAGGCGTCACCGAACGTGGCCAGGTTCCCGAGACCGACCTCGAAGCCGCCCGCGAGGTCCTGCGACCAGGCGCGGTCCGCGCGGCGCTCGTGCGTCGAGGAGGGCAGGATCTTCCACGCCCGGCCATAGACGACGTCCGCGACCCACTGCTGCTCCAGCTGGTTGTGCCAGCCGCGCGGCGGGTCGCCGCGGTTCATGTCCTCGTGCACGAACTTCTGGACGTCCTCCGCACCCGAGCACGGCCCGAGGCACCCGATGGTGACCTGGAGCGCCCCGAGGCGCCGCTCGTCGAAGGACGACCAGGACGCCGACAGCGCGAGGATCCCCGCCCAGGGGACGTCCTCCGGCTGCGGCTCGGCGATCGTGACGTCGTTCGGCGTGAAGATGCTCTGCGTCACGACGAGGCCGCGCCGGACGATCCGTCCACCGGCGCCGTCGTCGCCGAGGCCCGGCAGCCGCCCGAGCGTGCGCCCGATCGGCCCGGTCCAGGCGTCCTTGGCCGCGGCGTGCAGCTGGAGGCTCCAGCCCGCCGAGAAGGCGTCGTCGGAGTCCATGAACGTGTCGTTGTCGAACTCGAACCGGAACAGCCGGTCGTGGTGCTTTCCCGGCTCCACCGGCTCCACCGCCTCTGCCGGCTCCGCCGCCTCCGCCGGCTCCGCCGTCTCCACCGCCTCCGCCGGCTCCGCCGCGCGGACGGCCGGGAGGCCGGTGAGAAGCGCGCACAGGAAGGCCAGCGCCGCACCGCCCCCTGTCCGCCCGGCGCCGCCCCGCCGCCGGGGCGGGACCCGCGCCTCGGGCGCCCGCTCCCGCGCCTCGGGCGCCCGCTCCCGCGCCTCGGGCGCGCGCTCCCGCGCCTCGTCGGCGGGCAGAGTCCCGGCCTCGGTGCGCCGCTCGCGGCGGATCCAGGCCTCGAGCCACGGCGGGCACGCCACCAGGGCGACGCGGTCGAGCGGCAATCCCGCCAGCAGCCGGACCGCGCCGCCCTCCGCCGCGAACACCTGCAGCAGATCGAGCCTCGCCGGCCGGTCCCCCGCGGCCTGGAGCGCGGACGCCAGCGCGCCGGCCTCGAGCATTCCGATGATGCGGACGAGGCCGTCATGGGTCGTTTCGATGCGGGTCACGGGTCACCTCGCGGGACTTCGGGTTGCCACGGTGCGCGCGCCGCGGTGGTCGCCCGCCGGTCGCGCTGGGGAGGCGCGGAGGCGGTCGGTGGCCTCCACGCCTCGGCCAGCATCAGAAGCGCCAGCCCGCGCCGATCGTGGCCTCGGGCGAGTTGAGCGAGTCCGCGCACCGGTCCAGGAGCTCGTTGAAGTAGCGGTAGCGGGCATCGGCGCGGACCAGGAAGTGCTCGGTCACGTGGTAGACGAGGCCGGCCCCGACGTTGGCCGTGAAGCTGGTCTCGTCGCCAATCGTGACGTCGCCTCCGTCGGACGCGCCGCGGATGAGGTGATCGAGCTCGGCGCGGGAGAGGCCGACGCCGAGCGTGACGTACGGAACGAGCCGGCTCTGCGGGCGGAACCTCCAGACGGCATCGACGTCCACGGTCAGGAGGTCCAGTCCGACGTCCTCGCCCTCGAGGTCGGTCACCTGGTTCGGGCTGTAACCGGCCGAGACCTCGACGCCCCACGCGGCCGTCGCGTTGTAGGTGTAGCGCAGGCCCATGACGACGTCGTCGTCGAGGCTCGGCAAGTGGCCCGCGACCGCACCGTCCGTGATCTCGCCACCGAACAGGTACCCGGCGTAGACGTGGACCTCGCTCGAGCCCGGCTCGACCTGGGCGACGCTCGACCCGGTCGTGGCGCACAGCCCGGAGGCCACCACCGCCATCGAGAACATCATCGACGACCTTCTCACGCTTGCTCCTTTCCGACCGGGGTGCCGGTCGATCGCGCCGTCTCGTGCGGCGCAGGGCGTTCTCCGGGTCCGGGATGACCTTCGCGCCCGGGGACGATCAACAGAAAAGCAACGGCGATGCCAGCGCGCGGCGAGCGGCGGCGAGGCCTGTCGGCGGGCCGAATCCGTCGTCGGACGCGCGGCCGTGCCTGGCAGGGGCCAGCCGCGGCCTCCGACGAGCGGCACCGGCCTCGACGAGGCTCGCGAATTCGCGACGCTCGCGTCGCGACGCGATCCGTTCGGACCGATCGCGGTGCGGGATCACGACGCGTCTCCCGGAGGACCGACCAGGCGTTCGAGTTCCGCGACCGCGAGCACGTAGCCCAGGCGCGCCCCCGCCTCGTCGGCCTCCGCGGCCGCGAGAGCCGCGAGCGCGTCCTTGTGCCGGGCCTCGGACAGCGTGCCGGCGGAGAACTCGTTGCCGGCGAGGCGGCAGGCCTCGAGCCGCACGTCGCGCACCTGCGTGGCCAGCTCCCACGAGAGCCGGGCCGTCTCGAGGCTCCGCCACGCCTTGCCGACCTCGACGTCGAGCTTGCCGGCCACCCGCAGCACGTTCTCCTCGGCCTGCACCAGGCTCGCCTGGCGCTGCGCCACGACGCTGCGGCGCTTGCCCCAGTCCACGAGGTCGAACCTGAGGACGAGCCCGTACGCGAGCTGGTCGTCCGAGACGTACTTCATCCCGTCCTGGAGGGACCCGACGACGAACGCGCTGACGTCCGGGATGTACTGGTTGCGGGCCGCCCGGAGGCCCGCCTGCGCGCGCCTGGCCTCGGCGCGCGCGGACAGGATCTCGGGGTTGGCCTCGACCGTGCGCCGGGTCATGTCCGCGCGCGAGCCCGGCGGCGTCGCCGGCGGCGGAACGTCGGCGAGCTCGAGCGGCGTGTCGAGCGGCAGCCCGAGCAGGTCGTCGAGCATCTCGGTCCAGTTCGCGACGTGGCTCTGCGCCGTCGCGAGCACCTGCCGCTTCTGGAGGACGGTCGCGCGGGCGCCCGCCAGGGCGACCTCGAGCGCCGCACCGGCGCGGACCGCGGTCGCGGCGTCACGGACGGCCGTCTCGGCCGCGTCGAGCGCCGATTGGGCGGCACGCACCTGGTACTGCGCGGCGAGGAGGGCGCAGTACGCCTGCTTCACCGCGAGCCGCACGTCGTCCCGCGCCTTCGCGGCGTCGTGCCGCGCGGCGCCGGCGCCGGCCTCCGCCGCGCGGACCCCCTGGCGGACGCGCCAGAGCTGGGTCAGCGGCTGCACCACGCTCACGGCGCCCACCGCCAGGGTCCGGTCCTCGAGCGTGATCGAGCCGATGGGGAACGGGCCGACTCCCGGGATGGTCTCGCCTTCCCCGAGGCTCCGCTCCTGGAGACGGCCCGCGACGGCGTCCACGCCGACGTGCGGCAGGCCGTCGGACCGCGCGGCCCGGACCTGGGCGTGCGCCTCGTCGGCGCGCGCACGCGCGACGAGCAGGGCGTGGTTGCGGTCCTGCGCGAGGTCGAGCGCGCGCTCGAGGGTCAGCGACACCGGCTCCGCGGCGTGCGCCGCCCCGGAAGCGAGCGCCACGACCAGCGCGAGCGTGGAGGCCACGACCGGCACCGCGGCGCGAACGGTGCTCCGCTCGGCCCGCCGGCGCGCGACGACGTAGAGCACGGGAACGACGATCAGCGTGAAGAACATCGAGAAGACCAGGCCGAAGGCGAGCACGCTGGCGAGCGGGCTCCACAGGCTCGATCCGGAGAGGATCATCGGCGTGACGCCGACCGCCGCCGCCATCGTGGTCAGGAAGATCGGCCGCAGCCGCCGGTGCCCCGCCTCCGCGGCCGCCTGCTCGAGCGCCGAGCCCGCCGCGATCCGCTCCTCGGTGTAGTCGATCAGGATGATCGCGTTGCGGACGACGATCCCCGACAGGCTGATCAGCCCCATGAAGGCCATGAACCCGAAGGTGTTGCGCGTCACGAGGAGCCCGAACGCGGCGCCGAACAGCGAGAGCGGGATCGAGCTCATCACGACCAGCGGACCGGAGAGCGTACGGAACTGGACCAGCATGACCAGGAAGATCGCCACGAGGCTGATCCCGAGCGCGGTGAGCATCGCCGGCATCGTCTCCGTCTTGTTCGCCTCGTCCCCGCCGTAGCGGAGGAGGTAGCCCGGGGGGAGCGCCAGGGCGCCCAGGTCACCCTCGATGGCCTGCAGGAGCTCCGAGGCGAAGTGGCCCTCGCTCGGGAAGGCCCGCACGGTCAGGGTGCGCACCCCGTTGCGGCGCACGATCCGGCTCGGCTTCCAGTCCGGCTCGAACGTGGCGACCGCGCGCAGGGGCACCCGGCCGCCGGTGTACGGGGAGGTGACGTACGCGTCGCCGGCGTTCTCGAAGGTCGCGCGGTGCCCCGCGTCGAGGCGCAGCAGCAGCGTGACCGCCCGGTCACCCTCCCAGAGCGTCCCGACCGGCACGCCGTCGAAGCCGCCCGCGAGCGTGTTCGTCACGATCGCGTGGGTCACCCCGAGCCGGTTCGCCAGCTCGGTGTCGATGTCCACGTCGACCATGCACGATGGATTCAGCCAGTCCAGGTGCACGAACTGCGCGTTCGGCAGCTTCTCGAGGCTCTGTGCGATCCGGGTGCCGAGCGCCTGCAACGTCCCGAGATCGTCGCCGGAGACCCGGATCTCGACGGGCGCGCTGAGCGACATCCCCTGCTGCAGGTCCTTGACGATCACGAGCGCCTCGGGGGCCACGCGCGCGAGTTCGCGTCGCAGCAGCGGCACGAGCCGTCGCGTGTCGTGCTCGGACGCCGTGTTGACGATGAACTGCCCGTAGGCCCGGTCGGGCTGCTGCGGGTCGACGTTGTAATAGAAGCGCGGCGCACTCTGGCCCACGAACGCGGCGACGTGCGCGACCCCGCGCTCCTCGCGCAGCCGCTGCTCGATGCGCCGCATGGCGTCGTCGGTGGCCTCGATCCGCGTGCCCTGCGGCATCCAGACGTCGATCACCAGCTGGGCGCGCTCCGCGGCGGGGAAGAACTGCTGGCGGACGGCGCCCAGCATCAGCACGCCGGCGACGATGGCCACCACACCGACGCCGAGGGCCGAGGTCCTGTGGGCCATCGCCTGCACCATCACGCGGTCGTACCCGCGCTGCAGCACGTCGAGCAGGCTGAACTTCGGCTTCCCGCCGGGCGCGGACGGGTCGTGCAGCCCCCGGCGGATGAAGCTCCGGCAGAGCAGCGGCGTGAACAGGGTGGCGACCACGAACGAGACCGCCAGGGCGACCGCCACCGTGATCGGCAGCGCGGCGATGAACTCCCCGGCGCTCCCGGTCAGCACGAGCAGCGGCAGGAACGAGGCGATGATCGTCAGCGTGGCGGTCAGCACCGGGATGAGCGTCGCCGTGATGCAGCGGTAGGCCGCCTCCGCGCGCGGGACCTGGTGATCGAGCAGCTCGACGTAGTTGTCGGCGATCACGATGGCGTCGTCGACGACGATGCCCAGGACCAGGATCAGGGCCGCGATCGACACCTGGTGCAGCTGGAGCCCCATCGCCTGCATCATGGCGACCGTCGTGCAGAGGGTGACCGGGATCGCGACGGCCGAGATCACCGCGATCCGGATCGGCAGCAGCAGCACCGTCACGACGATCACCGAGCCGAGGGCGAGCAGGAACTCGTGGAACAGGTTGCCGATCCGCTCCTCGACGACCGTGGGCTGGTCGGCCACGAGGTCGAGCCGCAGGTCGGGGGGCAGGAGCGGGCGCAGCCGCGCGAGCGCGTCGTCGACCTCCTCTCCCAGCTCGACGATGTTGTGGCCCTCCTGCATCTCCACCGAGAGCAGCAGCGCCGGCTCGCCGTCGTAACGGACGACGAACTCCGGGTCCTCGTAACGGCGCTCCACGTCCGCGAGGTCCCGCAGGTAGGCGGGCTGCCCCGTCGTGCGGGACACGTCGACCATGACGCCCCGGACCTGGTCCTCCGTCCGGAGCGCGCCCGTCGTGTGGAACGGCACGCGCGCGTTTCGGGCATTCACGTGGCCCGCGTCGTCGATCACGTTGCGCTGGCGGAGCGCCTCCACGACCTGCCGGACGTCGGCGCCGTACTGGGCCATCCGTTCGAGGCTGCTCGTGATCCAGATCTGCTCCCGCTGCTCTCCGTAGACGGTCAGCTTGCTGACGGCGCGCACGCCGCGCAGCGCGTCCTGGACCCTGTCGGAGTAGTCGCGGAGCTCGCGGTATCCGTAGCGCGTTCCGTGGATGGCGATCAGCATCGCCGCGGTGTCGCCGAAGTCGGAGTTGACGACCGGACCGAGGACCTCGCGCGGCAGTTCGGACTGCTTGGCGACGATCAGCTCGTGGCGGAGCTTGGCCCAGAACCCGTCGGCGTCGCGGACCCGGTCCTCGAGCTCGACGTTGATCACGACGAGCCCGGGCCGGCTGGTCGAGTAGGTCTTGTCCTTGCGCACCTCCGGGAAACGCAGGATGTGCCGCTCGAGCGTCTTCGTGACCTGCTTCTCGACCTGCTCGGAGGTGGCGCCGGGATAGGCCGCCAGCACGAGGCCCGTCCGGATCGTGATCCGCGGGTCTTCCATGCGCGGCATCTCGCGGAGGGCGTGGATCCCGACCGTCAACGCCATCGCGACGAGAACGATGACGACGACCGGGTAGCGGAGGGCGAACCGGAACGGGTTCACGGCAGCACCTCCACCTTCATGCCGTCGCGGAGGCGCTGCTGGCCGGCCACGACGACGGCGTCCCCCTCGGCGAGGCCGGTCGTGATCTCGACCGCGCCGCCGGTCACGGCCCCGGTCTCGACGCGGTGGGAGTAGGCCTTGCCCTGGTCGGGGTAGTAGACGAAGGCGAGGGACGCTCCCTGGGGGTCGCGCACGATCGCGTCCACGGGGACGTTGAGCACGCGGACGGGTCGATCGCCCGTGACCTGGACCTCGGCGATCATGCCGACCTTCAGGCGGTGGTCGGGGTTCGGGACGACGATCCGCGCCATGAACGTGCGGGTCACGGGATCCGCGGCCACGTTGACGACGCGTACCCGGCCCTCGAACGTGGCGCGGTCGAGCGCGGGAACGATCACGCAGGCGGGCTGGTCGGCCCGGACGCGGCCGATGTCCTTCTCGGGAACGCCAATGGTGATCTCGACGGGATCGAGCTGGACGATCTCGAACGCGGGCGAGCCTGCGGCGGCCATGTCGCCGGGCTCGAGCGAGCGGCGTGAGACGAAGCCCGCGACCGGGGTGACCAGCGTCGTGTCCGCGAGGTTCTTGCGCGCGATCCGCTCCGCGGCGAGCGCCTGCTCGAGCTGCTGCCGGGTGGCGTCGCGCGCGGCCTCGAACTTCAGGAAGTCGTTCGGCGCGATGCTGCGCGTCTCGAGGAGCTGCTTCATCCGGGCGTGCTCGTCGGCGGCACGCGCCGCCGCGACCCGCGCCGCGCCGACCTGCGCGGCCGCGGCGTCGGCCGCGAACGCGTAGCTCGAGCCTTCGAGCGTCGCGAGGACCTGCCCCGCGCTGACGAGGTCCCCCTCGCGGGGGCCGACGCTCGCCACGCGGCCCGCGACCAGGAACGCGAGCTCGGTCGGGGCGGCGGGGGACACGATCGAGCCGCTGGCCGCCACGGTGTCCGGTCGCTCGGCGGCGTTCAGCGCCATGACGCGGACCGGGACCGCCGCCGTCTCGGGCGGGGCTTCATGGCGGCAGCCGGGAAGGAGCGTGGCGCCCAGCGCCATCATCGAGAGGAAGAGGCGCTCGCGTGCGGTCGCGTGAGCCGTCCGGCTCGGGTCCCGCGGCGAGGTCGTGTCGCGTGCGTCGGTCATCGTGGGGTCTCCCTGTGCGTGGTCTCGGCGACCCCGACAGCAACCGGCGTGCCACCTCCCCAGCGGCTCCGTGCGAGGCGCGGACGGGCTTCCGGAAGGCGCGCTTCGCGAATCCTTCACGAGGTTCTTCGCGAATTCGCGACGAACGGGCCTCGATTCGCGAGCCGCGCGAGCGCCACCCGCGCGGACTCTGCCCCGCGTGCGTGGCGGCGCGTCTGGCACGGGATCTGCTTTGCCGAGAGCCAAACGAAAGGACGACCTCGTGAACCTGATCCGTTCGCTGATGATGCTGGGTGCCGCGATCCTGCCCGCGGCGGCGACGCCGCCCGCGACCGAGGGCGAGCCCGCGTTGCGGGGCTCCAACGCCTCGCAACCGGTCTCTGCGCGACGAACGGACGCCATCGGCGAGCTCAGCGCGTCCCTGCAGCGGCTGGCCGCGAAGGTCTCGCCGGCCGTCGTGCAGATCGAGGTCACCTGGTTCGGTCCGCCGGAAGACGATCCGCTGGACGCGGGGATCGTCGTGCGGCAGCACGGCGTCGGCGCGGGCGTGATCCTCGACCCCGACGGCTACATCATGACGAACGCCCACGTCGTGGAAGGCGCGCAGCGGGTCCGCGTGCTCGTCTCGCTGCCCGGACCCTCCTCGATCAGCGAGCCATCGGCCGGACGCTTCCGCGCGCTCGAGGCGCGGGTCATCGGATCGGAGAAGAGGACCGATCTGGCCCTGTTGAAGGTCGAGGCCGCCGGCCTCCCCGCGCTGTCCATCAACGTCGATCGCGTGCCGCAGCCGGGGGAGCTCGTCTTCGCCGTCGGCAGCCCGGGCGGGCTGAGAAACTCCGTGACGATGGGCGTGGTCAGTTCCGCCTGGCGGCAGCCGGACCCCGACAACCCCATGGTCTACCTGCAGACCGACGCCGCGATCAGCCCCGGGAGCAGCGGAGGGCCGCTGGTCGACGTGAGCGGCGCGGTCATCGGGCTCAACACGTTCATGCTGCGCAGCCCCGCCGGCGGCGACGCGCCGGGCTTCGCGATCCCCGCACGCGTCGTGGACTTCGTCTACCGCAGCCTCAGGACCTACGGCCGCGTGGACCGCGTCGAGATCGGCGCCACCGCGCAGACGATCACGCCCGTCATGGCGGCGGGACTGGGTCTCGGGCAGGACTGGGGCGTCGTCCTCGCGGACGTGTTGCCGCGCGGCCCGGCCGATCGTGCGGGGCTGCTGCCGGGGGACATCATCCTGGCGGTCGACGGCCACCCGATCCCGGGGCTGCCCCGGTTCACCGCCGCGCTGTACGAGCACCCGCCAAGCCAGGCCCTCGAGATCACGGCCTCGCGCGGCGGCAGGACGCTGTCCTTCAAGGTCCCCGCGCTCCCCGCGCGCGATCGCCTGGAGGGGCTGCTGGGCGTCCCCGATCCCGCGACCAGCCACGTCAGACCGCTCGGGATCATGGGGCTCGATCTCGACGAGACGCTGCGTTCCCGGATGCCCGACGTCCGCATCGGAGCGGGCGTCGTGGTCATGGGACACGCACCGGGCTTCGACTCTGTCGACGTCGGCCTCAGGCCCGGCGACGTGATCCACTCGGTGAATCGGACGGTCGTCGAATCCGTGGACGCCTTGAAAGCGGCGCTGGCCGGCCTCGGCCCCGGCGATCCCGTGGTGCTGAGGATCGAGCGCGTGGGGCAGTTCCAGTTCCTGGCGTTCGAGGTCGAGTAGGTCCCGCTGCCCGAACGCGAGCACCGCGACCTCGGCGTGGATCGACGTGGCGCATCCAAGGAAGGGAGTCGGGAGATGGCCAGACGCTCACTCTTCGGCGGCTCCGCCCCGGCGGAAAGCGAACTTGTCGATCCCCAGCCGGCGGATGCGGGACTCGAGAGTGCTGGGAGCGACGCCCAGCGCCTCGGCGGCGCCGCCGGCCCCGGAGACACGGCCGTGGGCGCGGCGCAGCGCGTCCTCGATCCGGCTCCGCTCGTCGGACCCGGAGGCCGGAGCCGGCGCGGCGCCGAGGGTCGGCAGCTCGAAGTCGGCCGGCTCGAGCACGTCCTGCCGCGCGAGGATGACGGCGCGCTCGACCAGGTTCTGCAGTTCGCGCACGTTGCCCGGCCACGGATAGGCGACGAGGGCGTGCATCGCGCGATTGCCGATCCTCCTGACCCGTTTGCCGAGCTTGCGCGCGTACTGACTGACGTAGTACTCGGCGATCACGGGGATGTCGTCGGCCCGTTCGCGCAGCGGCGGGACGCGGATCGGGAAGACGTTCAGGCGGAACAGGAGATCGCTGCGGAACTTGCCCTCGCGGACCGCGTTGTCGAGGTCACGGTTGGTGGCCGCGACGATGCGGGCGTCGGTCCGGAGCGTCTCGCTCCCGCCGACCCGCTCGAACTCGCCCTCCTGCAGGACGCGCAGGAGCGCCACCTGCATCGGCGCGGGCAGCTCGCCGATCTCGTCCAGGAAGATCGTGCCCCCCGCGGCAAGCTCGAACCGGCCGCGCCGCCGCTCGACCGCCCCGGTGAAGGCGCCCCGCTCGTGCCCGAACAGCTCGGAGGCGATCAGCCCTTCGGGCAGCGCGGCGCAGTTCACCTTGATCAGGGCCCGCTTCGCCCGCGGCGAGCCGGCGTGGATCGCGCGTGCGATCAGTTCCTTCCCGGTCCCCGTCTCGCCCGTGATGAGCACGGTGGCTTCCGTCGCGGCCACGCGGGAAACCCGATCCAGCAGCGCGTGCATGGCCGGCGAGCTGCCGATGATGCCCCCGGTGGCGGTCGCGGCCGCGATCTCCTCCTGCAGCGCGACGTTCTCCTCCTCGAGGCGCGCGCGCAGCCGGGCGATCTCCTCGAACGCGAGCGCGTTCGCGACCGCGCCCCCGATCGGCCCGGAAATGTCCTGCAGGATCCTGACCTCCTCCGGCGAGAAGGGGCGGCAGGTCAGGCGCGCGAAACTGAGCGCGCCCACGAAACCGGAGCGCGCCGTGAGCGGCAACAGCGCGAGAACGCGGACACCCCGCTGAACGAGGCCGGAAAGGGGCAGTCGCGTTTCCTCCAGCACGTCGTCCACGACGATCGGGCGCCGCTCCCGCTCCAGCTGGTCGAGGCTGCGTCTCACCTCCTCGCGAAATTTCGCGCGTTCCGCGGCCGACGTGATGCGCTCGTAGTAGGCGTCCGTCGGCTCGCCGGAACGGCGCGGGGCCGAGCCCAGGTGCGCGCCGATGATCCGCGCGTCGTCGCCGTCTCGTGTCTGCAGCCCGACGAGGTCGACGGGCACCAGCCCGGCGAGCGCCTCAGCCGCGGCGTCCAGGACGCCCGACAGGTCGAGGTGCGCGTTGGCCGCCTCGGCCACGGCGAGCATGGCGCGGTACTTGTCCTCGCCCGACCAGGCCGCTCGGCTCACGGACCCACCTCGCTGCAGCGCGCCGGCTGTCGATGCCGGCCGCCACGCGGGATTCTCGGGGACGCCTTCGGACCCCGTCAACCGCTGGATCGCGTCCGGGCACGACACGCGCTGCGGCGCGTGTCGTGGGGGGCCGCGTGCCTGGCGGCCGCGCTGCTGCTCCCCTCCTGTGCCTCCCACGCTCCGCGTCGGCTCGTCAGCGCGGCGGGCGTGGCGACCTCCGTCTCGGAACTCGCGGATCCGGCGGAACGGAAGATGGTGAAACGCCACGCGACGGAGCACCACGACGACTTCGACCTCGTGTTCGTCGAATTCGACGACCAGGGACGGCTCTGGAGCCTGGACGAGATGGACAACCTGAGCCGGACCCTGAAGTCGGCGGTCGACCGGGCCGACGGGGCCGGGGTGGGAGTCGTCGCCTTCGCCCACGGGTGGGGGCACGACGCGAGCGTCTGTGACCCCTTCGTGGCCTGTTTCCGCGCGCTCCTCGCGAACGTCGCCGCGGACAACGCGGCCGCGGCGGCAGCCGCGGGGACGCGCCCTCCGCGCCTGGTCGGCGTCTACTTCGGCTGGCGCGGCCGGTCCGTGCGGGCGCCGGTGGTCGAGCACGCCACGTTCTGGTCGCGGAAGAGAGTGGCGGAACGCATCGGCGCCGGTGAACTGGTCGCCGTGCTCGCGTGGCTCGACCGCTTCTCGCGGCACGAGCACGAGGAAGGACGCCACGCGTCGCTGGTGATCGTCGGGCACAGCTTCGGCGGGACGATGGTCTACACGGCCCTCGCCAACGTGTTCAAGGCGCGCCTCGTGGAGGCGCTCGAGCAGCGCGACCGCGTTCCCGCGGCGGAGAACGTCGTCCGGGGTTTCGGCGACCTCGTCGTCCTGGTCAACCCGGCCTCCGAGGCCGCGGCCTTCGCCCCGCTCCACGACCTCGCGGGGATGCTCGCGGCACCTTCGCCGCGGCAGACGCCCGTGCTCGTGGTCGTCGCCTCGGAGACGGACGCTGCCAACCGTCTCTGGTTCCCCGTCGGCCGCAACATCGAGGCCCTCCTCGATCGCACGGGCCCGCGCAGCGACCGCGCGCTCCTGACCACTGCGATCGGCAGCTACGACCGGTTCGTCAGCCACCGTCTCGAGGCGATCGCACCGTCGGGGACGCGAACGCCGACCGACCGGGTCGAAGACTGCCGGTGTCAGCTCCCGATCGGTGCCCTCCCCGCCGACGAATCGCAGAGGCTGGGGAAGTTCTTCCTCACGCACCAGTTCTCCCCGAATCGGGACGCCGGGCCGAGCGCCGACGCGTGCCGCCGCGGGGTCACGTTCGGCAACGCGCGGCTCTCCTGTTCTCCCGGTGCCTCGCTCGCCGCGCCCATCTGGTGCGTGCGGGCCACGGACGACGTGGTGCACGGGCATTCCGGGTTCTTCACGCGACCCTTCACGGACTTCCTGCGCTACCTGATCCTGGGCGGACTCACGAGCGCGTCCGAACCGAAGAAGTCGTCGTGAATTCGCGACGACGCGTCCGCTCCCGAATGCGCACGGGCAGGCGTCACGCCCGGTTGCGGCCGGGCACCGGCTGGCCCGTCGATTGCACTCAGGGGCCGGCGTAACGCGGGATTCCGAAAAGGAGCGGTTCATGGACAGACGAAGCCCCGAGCATGTGCCGCAAGGCGAGAGGATGACGCCCCGCAGGATCGCGGTGCTCACGTCGGGAGGCGACGCCCCCGGGATGAACGCCGCCATTCGCGCCGTGACGCGCTGCGCGCTCGCCGAGGGCTGGACGGTGGCGGGGGTGCGCCACGGCTTCCTTGGCCTGATCGAGGGGAGCTTCGAGCCGCTCACGGCCCGTTCGGTCGCCGGCATCCTCCAGCGGGGCGGGACGCTGCTCGGGAGCGCCCGCTGCCCGGCCTTCCTGACCGAGGAGGGCCGGCGCACCGCGCTCCGCTCGCTCCACCGGGCGGAGGTGGACGCGCTCGTGGTGATCGGCGGGAACGGCTCGCAGGCGGGCGCGTTCGCGCTCGGCCAGATGGGCTTCCCGGTGGTGGGCGTCGCCTCCACGATCGACAACGACCTGTCCGGCAGCGACGTCACGATCGGCGTCGACACGGCGCTCAACATCGCGCTCGAGGCGATCGACCGGCTGAAGACCACCGCGTCGTCGCACCAGCGGGCCTTCCTGGTCGAGGTCATGGGACGCAAGTGCGGCTACCTGGCGCTGATGGCCGGCATCGCCGGAGGCGCGGAGGTCGTGGTCGTCCCCGAGAGGGAGACCACGCCCGAGGACGTCGCCCTCCAGCTCCGCGCGGCCTACGAGCGCGGGAAGGCGCACGCGCTCGCGGTCGTGGCCGAGGGCGCCCGGCACGACGCCGAGGCCCTCTCGGCGTACTTTCGCGAGCGGCACGAGGCGACCGGATTCGACCTGCGCACCACCACGCTGGGGCACGTGCAGCGCGGCGGCGCGCCGACCGCCTACGACCGCCTGCTGGCGACCCGTCTCGGCGCGGGCGCGGTGGCCGCGCTGGCGCGCGGCGAGGCCGGCGTGCTCGTCGGCACGCTCGAGGGCCGCGTGCAGACGACGCCCCTGGAGCGGGTCGTCGGCGTCCAGAAGTCGATCGACCCGCAGCTCTTCGCGCTCGCGGGCGTGCTCAATTCGTGACCGGTGCCGGCGCTCGCGCGCGACCGGTCGAGGAGCCTCTCATGGCAACGAGAATCGCGATCAATGGATTCGGCAGGATCGGCAGGCTCGCGCTGGCGGCGATGGCCGAGCGGGGTCTGCTGGGGACGGAGTTCGACGTGGTGGCGGCGGTGGACGTCGCCACCGACGCCAGGTACTTCGCCTACCAGCTGAAGTACGACTCGGTGCACGGCCGGTTCCGCGGCGCGCTGGGGGCCGCGAAGAGCACGCCCTCGGCGGAGACGGAGGACGTGCTGGTGATCGACGGCCACCGCACGCTGTGCCTCGCGGCGCCGAAGACGCCGGACCTGCTGCCCTGGAAGGAGCTGGGGGTCGACGTCGTGATCGAGGCCACGGGGCTCTTCACGGACGCGGACAAGGCCGGCCGCCACCTCCCGGCGGGCGCGCGCAAGGTGATCCTCACGGCCCCGGCGAAGGGCGGTGTGAAGACGATCGTGATGGGGGTCAACGAGGCGGACTACGATCCCGCGACGCACCACGTCGTCTCCAACGCCTCGTGCACCACGAACGGGCTGGCGCCGATCGTCCACGTGATCCTGAAGCAGGGGATCGGCATCCGGCGCGGGAGCATGACGACGATCCACTCCTACACGGCGACGCAGAAGGTCGTGGACGGCCCCTCCCGGAAGACCTGGAGAGAGGGCCGGGCGGCGGCCACCAACATCATTCCGTCGAGCACGGGCGCCGCGAAGGCGCTGCACGAGGTGATCCCGGAGGTCAAGGGCAAGCTCATCGGCATGGCCTTCCGCGTGCCGACGCCGGACGTCTCGGTGATCGACTTTACCTTCGAGTCCGAAAGGGAGAGCTCGATCGAGGAGATCGACGGCCTGCTGAAGGAGGCCTCGGCGTCCTACCTCGCGGGCATCCTCGAGTACACGGACGAAGAGGTCGTGTCCACCGACTTCGTCCACTCGACCAGCTCGTCCGTGTACGACTCGATCACCACGCGGCGCAACAACTTCCCGGGCCGGCAGAACGCCTTCAAGATCGTCTCCTGGTACGACAACGAGTGGGGCTACTCCAACCGCGTGGTGGACCTGCTGCGCTACATGGTCTCCAGGGGGTAGCGCCGGAACACGGAGGTAGCGCCGGAACACGGACTGTCCGCTACCGGCTCGCTCGTTTCCCGCATTGGAGACACGACATGATCCTCGATGACGCCCCGCACGTCCCCGTGACGGCACGGCCGGAGCCGGCTGCGAGCCGCCCGCCGCGCGTCGCCTACTTCTCGATGGAAATCGCCCTCGATCCCTCGATCCCGACGTACAGCGGCGGGCTCGGGGTGCTCGCCGGGGACACGATCCGGTCGGCCGCGGACCTGCAGGTGCCGCTCGTCGGCGTGACCCTGCTGCACCGGAAGGGCTACTTCGACCAGCAGATCGACGCGGCCGGCCGCCAGCTCGAGCAGCCGGCCGAGTGGAACGTCGACGACGACCTCGAAGAGCTGCCGCCGCGCGCCTCGATCACGCTCGAGGGGCGCCCGGTGACGATCCGCGCCTTCGAGTACGCGGTGCGGGGAGCCGACGGGTTCGTCGTGCCCGTGTACCTGCTCGACACCGACCTGCCCGAGAACGACCCGCGGGACAGAACCCTGACGGACCACCTCTACGGCGGCGACCGGCGCTACCGGCTCGCCCAGGAGGCTGTCCTCGGCCTCGGCGGCGTGCGGATGCTGCGGGCGCTGGGCCACCGGGACATCGGCCGCTTCCACATGAACGAAGGGCACGCCAGCCTGCTCACGGTCGAGCTGCTGTTCGAGGAGGCGCGCCGGGCGGGGCGCCGGGCCATCGCGTCGGACGACATCGAAGCCGTCCGCCGCAAGTGCATCTTCACGACGCACACGCCGGTGCCGGCGGGGCACGACCAGTTCCCCATGCCGATGGTGCGGCAGGTGCTGGGAGTTCCGGAGATCGCGTTCGACACCGACGACGTCCTCTGCGCGCGCGTCGCCGGGAGCGTCGTCCGCAGTCCGGCCGGCGGGGCCTCGGCGGAGGGCACCGCGACGGACGACGGCGTGCTGAACATGACGTACCTGGCACTCAACCTGAGCCACTACGTCAACGGCGTCGCCAAGAAGCACGCCGAGGTGTCGCGGCACATGTTCGCCGAGTACCAAATCGACGCCATCACGAACGGCGTGCACGTAGCCACGTGGATGGCGCCGGCCTTCCGGGCGCTGTTCGACCGGCGCCTGCCGGGGTGGGCCGCCGACAGCCACAACCTCCGCTACGCCCTGAGCATCGACCGGGAGGAGATCTGGGCCGCGCATCGCGAGGCCAAGCGACAGCTGATCGACCGCGTCAACCGGGACGGCAACGTCGGCCTCGACCACGACCGCCTGACGCTCGGTTTCGCGCGTCGCGCGGCGACCTACAAGCGCGCCGACCTGCTGTTCCACGACATGGACCGGCTCGAACGGATCGCGGCCACGTCGGGCGGGCTGCAGATCATCTACGCCGGCAAGGCGCACCCGCAGGACGAGGGCGGCAAGGAGCTGATCCGGCGCATCGTCCAGGCGCGCGACGCGCTGCGCGGGCGCATCGACGTGGTCTACCTGCCCAACTACGACTGGTCGCTGGGACGGCTGATCACGGCGGGGGTGGACCTCTGGCTCAACACCCCGCAGCCGCCGCTCGAGGCCTCGGGGACCAGCGGCATGAAGGCGGCCGTCAACGGCGTGCCGAGCCTCAGCGTCCTCGACGGGTGGTGGATCGAGGGCTGCATCGAGGGCGTGACCGGCTGGGCCATCGGCGGCGGGGAGGCGGTGGAGGGCGACCGCACGCCGCAGGACGCGGCCTCGCTGTACGACAAGCTGGAGCACGTGATCGCCCCGCTCTACTACGGCGACCGCGAGGGCTACGTGGACGTGATGCGGCACGCGATCGCGCTGAACGGGTCGTTCTTCAACACGCAGCGCATGGTGCTCCAGTACGTCCAGAAGGCGTACTTCGGCTGATGCGTGCGCCAGAGACGGCACATGATCCTGGGCGCGGTCGGTTCGCCCGGGGGACGCACGACGCCGGCTCAGGCGATGGGACGCGTCAGGCGACGAATCGGTGACGATAGAGCTTGACGTTCTCGTGGGGACGGGCGCGCCAGGTGCCGCGGTAGGCGTCTTCGAGGTCCTGGGGGAGCCCGACCCGGCGTGGGAAGCGGCGGCGTGAGAACAACGCCCGGCCGCGGCGGGGGGCCTGCTCGAGTCCCAGCTTCATCGCGGGCGTGGTGCCGCGCCCGTCCGCGTCCGCCTCGCGGATCCCCTTGGTGTTGTTGCGCGCCACGAGGAAGATCCAGCTCCGGTCCAGCAACCCCGCGGACGTCTTCGCGAACGCGATCGTCTCCCGGACCAGGGCCCGGAGCGCGTGGCGGGCCCAGCCATGCAGGCTGTTCACCTTCCAGAGCGGGTTGCGCGCGTCGCGCCGCTCCTTGCTGTTCACGGTCGTGTGGCTGATCCGGTCCCCGAACGGCGCCGCCGCCCGGGCGTAGTCCGGCTCCTCGTCGGTGCGCAGGTTCAGGTGCGGCGTCAGCTCGAGCAGCGCCTTCAGCATCGTGTGCACGGCGCGCTCACGGCCGCGCGGGTCCGGACGGCCGAGCCGCTCGTCCCGCTGCTCGCGCCGCACGCGCTGGTCCGGGCGCATGGACCCGGAGCGGCGCAATCCGGCCGCGTTGAGCGCGATGAAGAACCCGCTCGCGACCAGGATCGCCGTGTTCAGGTCGAGCGGCTCGGACTGGCTCCCGGCGAAGGTCCGCAGCCCGTCGAGCGCCACGTCCTCGTTGAGCCGCCCGAACACGCGCTGCAACTGCTCGAGATGGATCAGCAGGCTCTGCCGCGCGAGCAGCCGGACGTGCCAGCGCACCGTCGTCGCGCCGCAGCGCACCTTGCGGGCCGCCTGGCGCAGCCCGTCCCCGTCGTGGACGTGGTCGTAGATGCGCGCCGAGAGCCCCGGGACCTTCTTCCAGTAGTCCGGCCCGAAGACCGACGAGCGGAACCAGCGGCCGCAGTGCCGGCAGCTGAAGTTGCGGACCCAGTATGGCTTGCGCTCGACCTGGCGCACGCCGCGGGACTGCCAGGGCCACCCTGCCGGGTCCCCGGTGTGGAGGTGGTGCGGGCAGTCCTCGTTGGGGCAGAAGGGCGGCACGAACCGCCGCACCGACTCCGGAACCCCGCGCCCGCGTCCCATGGCGGCATGACAACACGTCCCGCCTCACGGCAGAGGCGGACGGACCCGAATTCTCCCCGGAGGTGTCCCGCTGGCGGGACGACACCGTCCAGGGCCCCGGGCCAGCGCTTATCTTCGCACTGACGTGCCGTTTCTGGCGCACGCAACGTCCGGTCAGCCCGCCCTCTCTGAGGCTGCGTCGCACGCCGACGCCCCCTCGACGCGGAGTCTCCTCCCGCGGGACCACAGGACCGCACCGCCGTAGCCGGCGAACAGCACGCCGGCAACGGCGAGAGCCCAGCCGCCCAGCGCCTCGAACCAGCGTGCCGCCTCGGCGATCGAGTCCCGGAAGACCCAGCCGACACCTACGATCCCGCTGGCCCACGCCAGACCGGAGCACGCGGAGACGATCGCAAACGTCCCGAAGGGGACGCCCAGCGCCCCGGCCAGCGGCGGCGCGACGGTCGCGAGACCGGGTACGAACTTCGCCAGGGCGAGCGAGACGAGACGGTGGTGGCGCACCGATCGCTGGAAGCGCACGAGGCCCCGCTTCGGCCCAGGGGAAAGGGTGTCCAGAACCCCGAGGACGCGCGGACCCTGCCGTCTCCCCAGGGCATACCACGCCGAATCGGCGAGCAACGAGGACAGTGCGGCCGCGATCAGCAGCAAGGTCAGAGACGATTCTCCACGCGCGGCGAGGGCGCCGCACGCGATCAGCAGGGGTACCGAGGGCACCGGAAGGCCGAGCTGGTCCAGAAGGACGGCGGCGAAGACCAGCGGCGGACCGTAGCGGGCGAGCACCAACACGTCATCCATCAAGGCCTCCCTCGAGTTCCTGGCTTCGCTTTCAGGTCAACCGTCACAAGGTTTTCCACGGTCCTCGCCGTCGGGATCGGTCACCGGGTTCTGAGACGTCGATCGGTCAAGGGCGCCGCGGGGGCGGCGCATGAGGCTCCGGCGTTCGCCGGAAGAACTCCCCGGGCGCAGCAGGCCGGGAGGAAGGGAGGGGCCTCTGCGCGTGACGCGGGACGGGGGACAGCGACGGCGGGAGGGGGGAGAGGGCCGTCACTTCGTCCGCGTCCGGCGGGTCCTTTGCGCCCGGGGACGACCTACACATAAGCAACGCCGGTGCCAACGTGGCTCCGACTCACGGCGAACGATATGTGGCCCGTCTCTTCGGGGGTTTGAGCGCGGTGTGCGCGACGAACCACGCCGTCGCGTCCCGCGAACCCGGGCGTGCGCGGCGCGATTCGTCACAAATCCACGACGAACGTCGCGAGGCCGCGGCCGAGCCGACGCCGACGCCTCGGCCGAGCCGACGCCGAGGCCGAGCCGACGCCGAGGCCGGAGGTGCGGGTCAACGGCCCGCGCACGAAGCGACTCTCGTCAACGTTTGCGCCGACGCGCCTCGACGTCAGGCCCCGTCGCACACGTCGCCGCTTCCGTCCCCGTCGCCGTCCGCCTGGCCCGGGTTGCGGAAGTCGGGACAGTTGTCCGTGTCGTCGGGCCAGCCGTCTCCGTCGCGGTCGTCCGCGGGGCTCGGGCAGGTGTCGAAGATCGGGGCGTCGCCGTACGTGCCGGCGCCGGGGATGCTCTCGCCGGAGCCGCAGGTCGCGCTCACGAGGTAATAGAACATCGCCCCGCCGGCCGGTACCGCGGCGTCGGACGCGGCGCCGAGCCTGCGCCGCCCCACGAGGCAGCGGTGGTCGTACACCTCCGCCGTGTAGATGTCCCCGAAGTGCGCCCCGTCGCCGCGATACACGTTGTAACCCGCCGCGCCCGCGACCGCGTCCCACGAGAGAACGGCTTCGCCTCCCGCCGCGCGCGTCACGCGCAACGTGTCGCCGACCGGCTCCGGTCGGGGGTTCGAGGGGTCGAGCGGCGCGCAGTCGCACGCGTCCCCCGTGCCGTCGCCGTCCAGGTCCGCCTGCAGCGGATCGCGTGCGTCGGCACAGCGGTCGTCGCAGTCGGCCACGCCGTCGCCGTCGCTGTCCCGCGGCTGGTCCACCGCGCCGTCGCAGTCGTCGTCGACGTCGTTGCACAGCTCGGGACCGGGCCCCGTCCGGTGCCGGCACGTGCCGCTCGCGCACAGGAACACGCCGGCGCTGCAGGCCCCGGTCTCGCCCGTGCTGCAGTCCTCGCCGAGCTTGGGGTCGCCGTCGTCGACGGTGCCGTCGCAGTCGTCGTCCACGCCGTTGCACAGCTCGTCGATGCCCTCGTCGGTCGTGCCGTCGCAGTCGTCGTCGAGCCGGTTGCCGCACAACTCACGGGACAGGGGGTTGATGCGCGTTGACTCGTCGTTGCAGTCTCCTCCGCGCGCGACGCCGCCGGGGACCGCCTCGCAGGTGACGCGCGCCACCCTCGGATTGCCGAATCCGTCGCCGTCGTAGTCTTCGAACCACGATTGCCGCGGCGCACAGGAGGCGGCGCAGTAGACGCCCCCGCTGCCCAGCTGGTCGCCGCCCCACACGATGAGACGGGGATCGGCGCCGCCGGTCCAGGCCGCCGTCGCCCACGGGCGCGGATCCGGCATGCCGCGGGAGGAGGCGGTCGGTGACCACGTGCCGGACGCGGGGCTGAACCGCCCGCCGGCGGTCGGGTACGGATACCCGCCGCCCCAGACGATCATCTCCTCTCCGGTCCAGGCGGCGGCGTGCGCGCTCCGGGCCGCCGGCGCGCCGACGGTCGGTGGCACCGTCCAAGCGTCGGACACCGGGTCGTAGCGGCCGCCCGTGTCGGTCGTGAGCGAGCCGACGGTGACGCCGCCCCAGACGATCATCTCCGACCCGCTCCAGATCGCGGAGTGCTCGTTCCGGCCGGGGGGCGCGCCCGACGTGGTCGTCGGGCTCCACGTGTCGGTGGCGGGATCGTAGCGGCCGCCGTCGCCGAACGAACTCAGCCCGCCGGCCCGGCCGCCCCACGCGATCATCCGCGACCCGCTCCAGACGGCCGTCGCCCCCTGACGCGGCGCGGGCGCGTCCGTCACGCTCGTGGCCAGCCACGCGTCCGCGCCGGGATCGTAGCGACCGCCCGTGTTCACGTGGCCGGCCGCGCCGACGCCGCCCCACACCACCAGCCGCGAGCCGGTCCACACCGCGGCCAGATCGTCCCGTCCCGCGGGGGCGCCGGTCGTCGTCATGGGGGTCCACGTGTCCGTCACGGGGTCGTAACGACCGCCCGCCTGGGGGAACGTCGTCGTGCTGCCGCTGATCTTCCGGCCGCCCCACACGAGCATCCGCGTGCCGGTCCAGGCGGCCGCGTGCGCACGGCGTGCCTCCGGCGCGCCGACGTTCGTGACCGCCGCCCACGTGTCGGTCGCCGGGCGATAGCGGCTGCCCGTCGACAGCGCGCGCTCGAAGTCGCGGTACCCGCCCCAGACGATCATCTCGGTCCCGGTCCACACCGCCGTGTGGCGGTCGCGGCCGGCGGGCACGCCGCCGCGCCCCCCGGTCGGAACCCAGTTCGCGGCCGACGGGTTGTAGCGCGCCCCGCTGTCGAGCCATGCCGAGAACCCGGATCCTGTCCCGCCCCAGACGATCATCTCGGTGCCGGTCCATGCCGCGAAGTGCGCCGCCCGCGGCGCGGCGTTCGCCGAGACCGGCGTGGACTGCCACGCGTTGGTCGTGGGGTTGTACCGCGCCCCGGTGTTCAGGAGCGTGCCGTACCAGGTGTCCGCGCTGCCGCCCCAGACGATCATCTCGGTCCCGGTCCAGACGGCGCTGTGCAGGTGTCGTGCGCTGGGCGCATTGGCGGTCGGCGTGAGCGTCCAGGCATTCGTGACGGGGTTGAAGCGCGCGCCCGTGTTCGTCACGCCGCCGGCGGGAGCTCCGCCCCAGATCACCATGGCGGTGCCGGTCCAGACCGCGCTGTGTCCGGAGCGCGCGGCGAGCGTCGTCGGGGGCAGGGTGGCCCACGTATCGCTCGTTGGGGAGTAGCGCGCGCCGTCGGCGTGCAGCGCGCCCGCGGCGTCCCGGCCGCCCCAGACGATCATCTCCGAGCCCGTCCAGACCGCGGTGTGGCGCGTGCGCGTCGCCGGCGCGCCCGTGCGCGCGATCGCGGCCCACGAGTCCGTCGACGGCCGGTAGCGGCCGCCGGCGTCGGGCGGCGCGTGGCCGCCGCCCCAGACGATCATCTCGGTGCCGGTCCACACGGCGGTGGCGTTCACGCGGGGCGCCGGCGAGGCGGCGTCGATGGCGGTGCGCGTCCAGCTGTCGGTCGCGGGGTTGTAGCGGCCGCCGGAGCCGAGCGGCCTGCCGGAGCCGCCCCAGACGATCATCTCGGCGCCGGTCCACACGGCCACGTGGCCGGAGCGGGTCGCGGGCGCGTTCGCGCCGTTCGAGACAGGGGTCCAGGTGTCGGTCGCGGGCCGATACCGGGCTCCGGGCCAGATGATCAGTTCGCTGCCGGTCCAGACCGCGGTGCCGTACTCGGTGGTCGTCGCGTCGGGGACGGTGGAGCCGGTGGGCTGCCACGTGTCCTCGTTCGCGCAGCCCGCCGCCGTGATCGGCGGGAGGGCGAGGTCCGCCGACGCGTCGGCTGGTTCGGTCCCGCGGGTCGGTTCGGTCCCGCGCGTCGCTTGGGTCCCGCGGAGGTGCTCCCGCTGCTCGCTCCACCAGACGCCGAAGTCCCGCTTGGGCCAGCGCGCGGTCGCGATCGTGATCCGGTCTTCGTCGTGCGCGAGCAGCTCGCGGGCGACGAAGGCGTCGGTCTCGTCGCCCAGCGCCGTCAGGGTCGCGCCGTCGGGGAACAGGCGCTCCGCGCGCCGGCGCACGTCGCTCCACGCCGAGCCGTCGAGCGTGCGGCGCTCGAACGTCTGCTCGAGGTACTCGGGCGCGGCCGCCGTGGCGAGGACGCGGGACGGCGCCGACGCGCGCGCGGCCGCGAGCGCGCCCGCCGCACGCTCGGCGAGCGCCCCATGGAACCGCGCGTCCCCGGCGTACCACGTCCGCAGGAGCCGCTCCGCGAGGAGCGGGCGCGCGAGGCACTCGGCGATCAGCACGGGATCGTCGTCGAGCGCCTCGAAGACCTCGCGCAGCACGGACGGCTGGCGGGAGTCCCGCGCGAGGCGGTCGAGCTCGGCCTGGAGCTGATCGTGCGCGAGCGGGCGGGACCACAGCACCTCGAGGGCACGCGACATCAGCTCGGCGTCCTCGGCGCGCCGGGCGAGCGCCGCGGGCGCGAGGACGTCCTCGAGTCTCGGCTTCGGGGTGGGGTTCTGCGCGGGCCACGACGTGTGGCGCCACCAGGTCTCCTCGACCCGCCGGGTACATTCGAAGAGCTGGTCCGCCGTGAGGGAACCCCCGACGGCAGACGACAGCGCCGTCACGAGCAGCAGGACAGGCACGAGGACGCGTGCGGACATTTTCCCTCCCCTTGCAGCGGCAAGAAGATACTGCCACCGCCGGACCAGGAGGAACCACGCGGGTCGAAGCACGCGGGTCGGGGACAGTGTCAGACCAGACCGGTTCCGGGTTACTTGTATCAGCCCCGCCGGTAACGGTGGTCCACGTACGGCACGACGAACTCGCGCACCCAGGCGGCGGCCTGGCGCCGCGCGAACGACTCGGTCTTCGTCGCGTCGTCGCTCAACCATCGACCGCGGGCGACGCGGCGCTGCTCGTCGACGTGGTGGGCGATCTCGTGAACGAGGGTGTCGAGTTCCTCCTCGACGAGGTCCGCGAACTCGCCGGCGCGGGGCGGCGCCCCCGCGCTTTCGTCCACGACGTACCCGAACATACGGATCGTCCCGTCGGCGTAGCACCCGTGATAGTGGGGGGCGAACAGGCCGGGGCGCCGCTCGAATCCCATACGGTGCGCGAGCGGATCACGCGCGGCACCGCAGTCCGGTCGTGAGCACGGGTCGTCCTGTCTCCGCGTGCCGAGTTCCAGCCGGATCGCGGCAAGGCCGTCCACCGTGTGCGGCGGCAGCAGGCCGAGCAGCGCACGGATGTCGGACGGTCCGGCGGGGTAGAGGATGTACGGTTCGTCGTCGACGACGGTAACGGGGATCGTCGAGGGGTCCGTCGCCGGGATCGCGTCCGGATCCTCGGCGTTCCGTTCCGCCCTGACCTGCGCCTTGATCCGCCGCTTCCGCGCGAGATCGCGCAGCGGTTCGTCGTGCGGCCTGCCGAACCACGCCTTCGGGTAGTGGCGGACGTGCGTTCGATTGGTGTGAATGCTGCGGGACAAGACGCCCTCTTCTTGGTCGGAGGAGCCTCTGATGGCGCGACGTAAGCCTCAGTCGACCTGGATCCGGGTCCCAACTCCGTGACCTGGGGCTCACCGCCCTCGCGAGGCAACGCGATCACCTCGACGAGGTTGCCATTCTAGATGCTGCGGCCAGCGCCGCGCGCACACACGATCGATAACACCCGGATCCGCGCCCGGTGCAAGCCGCACCGGGCGGTCCGCGATCGACACCGCGCTCGTGGAGAAGGCGGAAGAACTGCCGGTTGTCTGCTCCGATTGCGGCAACTCCACCACCGGCGCGTCGCCTGCATCCTCGCTCTAGTTCGATCTGCCGTTCCCGGCGGGGCCGCCGCGAACCGGCCGCCCCGCCGCCGGACTGATGTCGATTGCGGCGGAAGTTCGGAAACGCAGGCGTTCCCCCTCGGGGCGCCGAATCGCCGCATCCGGCTCCTCGGCACGTCGGCGGGGCCGCGGTCGCGCCAAAGACGGCGCGCCCGGTCTGGGCCGTTTGGCGCGGTGCCGGGGAGTCGCGGGTGTGCCGCGGCGCGGATTCCGGGCGGGCTCCGGCGGCGCGCGCGGGAGCCAGGACTCGGTCTATCCTGTCTCGTGCGTTCTACACCTGCGGAGCGACGTGCATGCTGAACAAGATCGTCATCCGGAACTTCAAGCTGTTCGATGAGATCGAGATCGAGCTCGGCGAACGGGTCGTGTTCGTCGGTCCGAACAACTCGGGGAAGACGTCCGCTCTGCAGGGTCTGGCGCTCTGGAACACGGGTGTCCGCCGTTGGCTCGAAAGGCGTGGTTCGGGCAATGTCCCCAAAGAGCGGTCCGGAGTGACGATCAACCGCCGGGACCTCATCGCCATGCCGGTTCCGTCGGCCAACCTGCTCTGGCGCGATCTCCACGTCCGCGAAGGTTACAAGGACGACGGCCGAAACAAGACGCGGAACGTACTGGTCGAGATCGCGGTCGAGGGTGTCGACAAAGGCCAGTTGTGGTCGGCCAGTCTGGAGTTCGATTACGCCAACGAGGAGTCCTTCTATTGCCGTTCCAGGCTGACGGATGGCGTTCGAGCGGAAGTGCCTGCCGCCGCGGGCGAGGTCCGGCTGGCGTACCTGCCACCAATGTCGGGACTCTTGGCGAACGAGACCCGACTGGATGCTGGCGCGATCGATGTCCGCATCGGAGAAGGTCGGACCGCGGAAGTCCTGCGGAATCTCTGCTGGCAGGTGCTCCAGCGGGGAAACGGCCACTGGCAGCGCATCGTCTCTCGGATGGACGCGCTCTTCGGCGTGAAGCTGCACGAGCCTCTCTACGTCAAGGAACGCGGCGAGATCGTGATGTCCTTCGAAACGAGGGGACGAGTCACGCTGGATCTGGCTGCTGCGGGCAGGGGACAGCAACAGACACTCCTGCTGCTCGCGCACATGGAGGCAAACCCCGGCGCCGTCCTCCTGCTGGACGAGCCCGATGCCCACCTCGAGATCCTGCGGCAGCGCCAGATCTACCAACTGCTGATGGACACGGCAGCAGAGACGGGCAGTCAGGTCATCGCTGCGAGCCATTCCGAGGTCATCCTGGACGAGGCGGCTGACAGAGACACCGTCATCGCGTTCGTCGGCAAACCCCATCGCATCGACGACCGGGGCAGTCAGGTGTTGAAGTCACTCAAGGAGGTCGGTTTCGACCAGTACATGCAGGCGGAGGAGGTCGGCGTCGTTCTGTACTTCGAGGGCTCGACGGACCTCGCGATCCTCCGCGCGTTCGCGAAGCGGCTGAACCACCAGTCTCAGAACGCGCTGGAGAGACCCTTCGTCGCCTACGTCGGCAACCAGCCGAGAAAGGCTCAGGACCACTTCTATGCGCTTCGCGAGGCGAAATCGGATCTGGTCGGACTGGCCCTCTATGATCGGCTTGACCAGAATCTGCCGGCGGATCCGAATCTGCGCCAACTGATGTGGTCGCGGCGAGAGATCGAGAACTACCTGAACCAGCGGGAGACACTGCTTGCGTACGCGGCGAGCCAGGCCAGAAATTCGATCGGAGACATCTTCGCGCAGACCTGGGCGTCTGAGATGGATGTCGCCCTGGTGGAGGTCACGGAGGCGCTTGCAACCCTCGGCAAGGATGCTTGGAGCCCCGATCTCAAGGCGAGCGAGGAGTTCCTCGTTCCTCTCTTCCGGTCGTTCTACAAGCGGCTCGGCCTGCCCAACGCCATGGCGAAGACGGATTTCCACATGCTGGCGCCCTTCGTCGACCCCGCGGAGCTCGAGGGCGAGGTGAAACAGAAACTCGACCAGATCGCCGAGGTCGTGAGCACGGGTCGTCCGCGCCGCGCGTAGTCGATGGCACCTGCGCGACGGCCACGGTCGCCCGGCAGTATGATGAAGGACGACGCTGGACTGGCGCGCGCGCACAGGATGTTCCCGACCATGCAGGGCCACTTCACCACCACGCGCTGGAGCCTCGTGCACGCGGCGGGGGGCGCGGGCAAGGCGGCGCGCGACGCGCTCGGCGAGCTGTGCCGCGCGTACTGGTACCCGCTGTACGCCTTCGCGCGCCGCCGCGGCGTCGACCCCGAGGAGGCCCGCGACGTCACGCAGGGCTTCTTCGCCGACCTGCTCGAGCGCCGCTCGGTCGCGCGGCTGGACCCGGAGCTCGGCCGCTTCCGCGCGTTCCTGATCGCCTCGTTCAAGCACTACATCGCGCACCAGCGCGACCGGGAGCGGGCGATCAAGCGGCGCGCGGGTGAGCCGGCGTTCACCGTGTCCCTCGACGCGGCCGAGGACGCCTACCGCCACGAGCCCCGGGACCTGCTCGACCCGGCGCATCTCTACGAGCGCCGCTGGGCGCGCGTCGTGCTCGATCGGGCGCTGGCCCGGCTGCGGGACGACTACGCGGGCGCGGGCAAGGCGGTGCTCTTCGAGCGCCTGCAGGGCTTCCTCACGGGCGACGCGGACGTGCCGTACAGGACCGTCGCCGATGCGCTCGGCACGAGCGAGGGGGCCGTCAAGGTGGCCGTGCACCGCATGCGGACGCGGCTCGGCGCGCTGCTGCGCGCGGAGGTCGCCGAGACCGTCGAACGTCCGGAGGATGTCGACGACGAGCTGCGCCACCTCCTCAGGGTCGTGTCGGGCTGACGCCGAGCGCCGCCGCCGCCTCGTCCCGCGCGGCCCGCACGACGGACGAAGGAGCGGGTCCCGCCGCGTCGAGCCCGCGCGCGTAGAAACGCCGCGCGTCGCCGCGCCGCCCGCGGTCGTGCGCGACCAGGCCGGCGAAGAAGAGCGTCAGCGGGTCGTCCGGGTCGGTGGCGAGCGCCCGGTCGAGTTCCGCGGCGGCCTCGGCCTGCCGGCCCTCCCGGTGCCGCGCGAGCCCCCGCGCGGCCGCGTACAGCGGCGCGTCGCCCGCTCCCGCCAGGCGGAGCGCCAGGCCGGCGTCGTAGTGCGCGGGGCACGCAACGGCGAAGACCGTCGAGAACGCGCGGCTCGCCAGCGCCTCCGCGCGCCGCCGCTGCCCCTCGGGACCTGCCGTCGCCTCGAGCAGCGTCGCGCGTGCGGCGGCGCAGCGGCCGGCGCGCGCCTCGAGCACCGCGCGCAGGCGCAGCAGCGGTGCTGAAGGTGCCGCCGCTCCTGACGGTGCCGCCGTTCCGGACGGTGCCGCCGTTCCGGACGGTGCCGCCGTTCCGGACGGTGCCGCCGTTCCGGACGGTGCCGCCGGACCGGACGGTGCCGCCGGACCGGACGCGCGGTCGGCGGAGGCCTCCGGGCCGAGCACCTCGATCGCCTCCGCGACACGGCCCGCCGCCGCGAGCAGCTCGGCGGCGAGCATCCGCGCCCCGGGCGCCTGCGGATGGTCGCGGATGGCCTGCCGGAGGAGCGCGACGGCCTCGTCCAGACGGCCGGCGCGTCCCAGCGCCTCGGCGCGCAGCGACGCGCCCGTGCCGGGCGCGAGCGCGGCGAGGCGTTCGGCGTCCTGCAGCGCTCCCGGGGCGTCGCCGAGGGCGAGCCGCACGCGGGCGCGCTGCTCGTAGAGATCGGGCCAACCGGGCGCGAGCGCGATCGCCCGCGTCAGGTCCTCGAGCGCGATGGCGGTGCGGCGCAGCGCGAGCGCCGCCTTCGCGCGGTAGAAGAGCGGGTCCGGCGCTCCCGCGGCCGCCGCCGCCGCGCGCGTGGCCGCGTCGAACAGGAGCCGCGGCGGGCAGTGCAGCGAGAGCCCCTGCAGCTGGGCCAGTCTCTCCCGGAGGCTCGCCGGCGCGTAGCCGTCGAGACGCGCGCAGGCCGCCGCGTTGCCCGCGGGACGCTGGCGGTCGAAGGTGGTGCCCGAGGCGAGCGCCCAGAGCCGGATCTCGCCGCGCGGGGCGTGGCCGAGCGCCGCGTCCACGAGCCCGGCCGCGCCCTCGTGATCGCCCACCGCGCTGCGCGCCCAGGCCTCGACCACGAGCGCCAGCGCGCGCGTCTCGGGATCGCCGGACGAGGCCACCTCGGCGCGCAGCCGCTCGACGAGGCCCGCCAGCTCCGCCGTCCGCCCGGTGTTCTGCTGCGCCAGCATCACCAGCGCGGCGTAGCCCTCGGCGAAGTCGGGCTTGAGCTCGACCGCCGCGCGGAAGTCGGCCTCCGCGCGGTCGACGTCGCCGAGGAGCCACGACCCGTGTCCGCGCAGGTGCAGGGCTTCGGGCAGGGCCGGGTCGAGCGCGAGCGCGCGGTCGGCATCCGCCACGCACGCCCGACCGTCGCCGCGCTGGTGGGACAGCCAGCCGCGGTCCACGTAGGTCCGCGGGTCGCGCGGGTCGAGCCGGAGCGCCCGGTCGAGCGCGGCGAACGCCGCGTCGCCGTCGTGCGCGAGCGCGTGCACCTGGCTGGCCAGGCGGTGCCCTTCCGCGGAGCGGGGCCGCACCGCGACCAGCCGCTCGGCGGAGGCGAGGGCGTCGGGAAGCCGTCCCAGCGCCATCAGCCGGCGGGTGCGTTCCTCGAGCGCTCCCGCGTGCGCCGGGTCGGCCTCGAGGGCCTCCGCCAGCAGCACCAGGGCGTGCTCGTCCGAGGCCTCGAGGATCGCGCGCAGGAACGCGCCCTCCGCGGCCGGCGGCGACACGCGCTCGACCGCGCGCGCGTGCTCGCCGGCGGCGACGCTCCACGCGCGCTGCCCGATCCGGCCCTCGTACCGGCCCGCGCTGGCCAGCACGAGGTGGGCCGCCCAGTCGTCGGGCGCCGCGTCGAGCACCCCCCGTGCGTAGCGGACGGCCTCGTCGCCGAGGCCCGCCCCGAAGAGCAGGCGCGCGTAGACGAGGCGCACCTCGGGCGGGGCGCCGGCGCGCCCGGCATGCGGGCGCAGGCGCGCGAGCCCGGTGCGGTAGTCGCCGGCCGCGAGCGCGTAGCGCGCGGCCGTCAGCGCGTGCGCCTCGCGCTCGGCCTCGCGCGCGGCCGCGAGCCGGAACGCGAGCGCCCCCACGGCGAGCAGGGCGATCGCCGCGCCCGCGGCCGTGGCCGCCGCGGGGTGCTTCCTCGTCCACCTCGCGAGCCGCCGCCACGGGCCGGGGCGGCGCGCGACGATCGCGCCGCCGCGCGCGAACTGCCGCAGGTCGCGGGCCAGGGCGTCCGCGTCCGCGAAGCGTTCCTCCGGCCTCTTCTCGAGCGCCTTCAGGCAGATCGCCTCGAGGTCCGCGGGCACGCGGCGGTCGATGCGCCGGGGTGGCCGTGGGTCCTGTGCGACGATCGCCGCGAGCACCTGCTCGCGCGTCGTCCCGCCGCTGGGGCGCTCGAGCGTGAGCAGCTCGTAGAGCACGACCCCGAGCGAGTAGATGTCCGTCCGGTGATCGATCCGGACCCGGCCGGCCGCGACCTGTTCCGGCGACATGTAATAGGGTGAGCCCATCCACGCGCCCGTGGCCGTGAGGCCCGGGTCCTCGGCAGCGCGCGCGAGGCCGAAGTCCGTCACGCGCAGCCGTCCGTCGGACGCGACGAGCAGGTTGTCCGGCTTGATGTCGCGATGGACGATCCCCTGCCGGTGCGCGTACGCGAGGGCCTCGGCGACGTCGGCCACGGCCTCGGCGACGGCGCCGTACCAGCCCGGCGTCCCCGCGCGCGCCCCGCCGAAGAGGCCGCCGCCCGCGCCCGCGTCCGCACCCGGGCCCGCGCCCTCGCCCTCGCCCTCGCCCGCACCGTCGCGCTCGCCCTCGCCCGCGCCCTGCCGCAGGTCGTCGAGCGCGCGCGCGAGCGAGGGTCCGTCCACGCGCTCCATCGCGTAGTACAGGCACTCGCCGTCCTCGCCCGTCGCGTAGACCGGCACGATGTGCGCGTGGTGCAGCCGCGCCGCGGCCTGCGCCTCGCGCTCGAACCGCTCCCGGGCCGCGCGCCCGAGTCCCAGCCAGGGGTGCAGCACCTTCAGCGCGACCCGGCGGCGGAGCGAGCGCTGGACGGCCTCGTAGACGATCCCCATGCCGCCGCGACCGATCTCGCCGACGATCTCGAACTCGCCGAGCTGCTCCGGGAGCGGCTCCGCGCCGGCGGCGGAGGGGTGGAGCGCGAACGCGAAGGCGCAGGGCGCGCAGACGTCACCTCTGCGCCCCGGGTCGGGCGCCGAACCGCATCGCGGACAACGGCCGGCCGCGGCGTCCAAGAGGGTCTCCGTTCGCGTGCACCGGTCCTGTGCACCGGTCCTGTGCACCGGTCCTGCGCATCGGGACGAGACGGTCCCGGGCGCGAAGGTTACACCGGCGCTCGCGCGCGCCGGGCGCGCGCGTAACCGGCCGGCCGGTGTCTGTAACCTTCGCGCCCCGATCCGTCTGATCCGCACCGGACGAGACGCGGTCACGCCCAGCGGCCGCGATCGGGAGGCCTCGATGACGACCCTCGACGTGCGCCGGACCGTGCGCCGGACCGCTTTCTGGCTTTGCGCGGCGCTCGCCGCCTCTGCGCCGCCCCTCGCCCGCGGCGGCGCGGACCTCGACGGGACCCGCGGCGCGCCCGGGTTCGAAGCGACCGGCGGGCCGGCGGGCGCGACGGCGACCAACCTCGCCCAGGGCTTCCGCACGTCCTTCGAACCGGGCGGGATCCGCGTGGAATCCCTCGCCGGCGTGGAATCGCTCGCCCGCGAGGAATCCCTCGCCCGCGAGGCATCGCTCGCCCGCGTGGAATCGCTCGCCCCGGCCCCGCCCTCCTGGCGATGGTCGCTCGCGCTGCGCGCGTCGGGCCGGCCCGCCGCCGCGCGCCCCGCGGCCGTGGCGGACCCCGAGGTCCGCGGCGCGCGCGTCGACTACGCGCGGGCCGGGCTGACGGAGTGGTTCGTCAACCGGCCGGAGGGGCTCGAGCACGGATTCACCCTGGCGGCGCGCCCCGACGGCGCCGGGGACGAGGTCGTCGTCGACCTCGCGCTGGGAGGGACGCTCCACCCGCGCTTCGCCGGGGACGGGCGGGCCGTGGACTTCCTGCTTCCCGGCGGCGGCGTCGCGCTGCGCTACGCCGCGCTCGCGGTGTTCGACGCCAACGGCCGCGTGCTGCCCTCGCGCATGGGTGCGGTCGCGCTCGGCGACGGGCCGGGCCTGCGGCTCTCCTTCGAGGACGCGGGCGCCGCCTACCCGGTCACCATCGACCCGCTGCTGACCAGCCACGCGTGGGCCGCCGAGTCGGACCAGGTCGCCGCCTGGTTCGGGCAGTCGGTCGCGACGGCCGGCGACGTCAACGGCGACGGGTTCTCCGACGTCATCGTCGGCGCGCCCTTCTTCGACAAAGGCGAATCCGACGAAGGACGGGTGCTGGTCTACCTCGGCTCCGCGTCGGGGCTGCAGGCCTCGCCCGCGTGGGCCGCCGAGTCGAACCAGGCGAACGCCTACTTCGGCTGGAGCGTGGCGTCCGCCGGCGACGTGAACGCGGACGGGTTCGCCGACGTCGTCGTCGGCGCGTACTCGTACACCAACGGGCAGGACACCGAGGGCCGCGCGTTCCTCTATCTCGGCTCGGCGTCGGGACTCGCGACGACGCCGGCGTGGACCGCCGAGGCGAACGTCCCCGGGGCGTGGTTCGGCTACGCGGTGGCCGGCGCGGGCGATGTGAACGGGGACGGCTTCGCCGACGTCGTCGTCGGGGCACCGTACTACTTCAGCGGCACGGCCGGAGGGGGTGCGGCGTACGTCTATCACGGCTCCGCGTCCGGCCTCTCGGCGAGCCCGGCGCGGCTGCTCGAGATCCGGCGCGACGGCTCCGCCTTCGGCACCGCGGTGGCGACCGCCGGGGACGTCAACGCGGACGGCTTCGCGGACGTGATCGTCGGGGCGGACTCGTACGACAACCCGCAGTTCAACGAAGGCGCCGTGTTCGTCTACCTGGGCTCCTCCTCCGGGATCGCGGCGAGTCCCTCGTGGAGCGCGGAAGGGGACCAGGCGGGCGCCGCGTTCGGCCAGTCCGTCTCCACCGCGGGCGACGTCGACGGGGACGGCTACGCCGACGTGATCGTCGGCGCGCCGCAGCACGACGGCCTCCAGTCGAACGCGGGGCGCGCCTACATGTACTACGGCAGCGCGATCGGCGACCTGTCGCTGCGTTCGCCCTGGATCTTCGAGATCGGCGAGGCCGGCGCGCGGCTTGGGCAAGCGGTCGCGACGGCCGGCGACACGAACGGCGACGGCTATGCCGACCTGCTGATCGGGGCGCCGGTCGCCGATTCGCTGGGGGCGGTCGACGTCGGTACCGTCTACGCGTTCCTCGGGGGGCCTTCGATCGAGGCGTCGCCCGGCTGGCAGGGGGGGAAGTCGTCCTTCGGGTTCGCCGCGGAGCACGGCGCCGCCGTCGCGACCGCGGGCGACGTGAACGGGGACGGCCATTCCGACGCGATCGTGGGGGCGCCCAAGTTCGACAACGGGCAGGTCGACGAGGGGCGCACGTTCCTGTACCTCGGATCCGCGTCGGGGATGACGCTGCAACCCGACATCCTCAACAGCCCGCGCCCGCAGCAGGACGCGCTCTTCGGGTTCGCAGCCGCCTTCGCCGGCGACGTGAACGGCGACGGCCGATCGGACGTGATCGTCGGCGCTCCCAACTTCGCCAACGGCCAGTTCTTCGAGGGCGAGTTCTGCCTTTTCCTCGCCGGCCAGCCGCCGGGCGCGGCGTGGTGCGTGGAATCCGACCGGCAGAGCGCGCAGCTCGGCAAGGTCGTCGGCGCGGCGGGCGACGTGAACGGCGACGGATACGACGACGTCCTCGTGGCGGACGGCGAGGAGAGCGTCTTCGTCTATCACGGGAGCGCAACGGGTCTGGCCATGGTGCCGTCGTGGGAGGCCGCCGTGAAGGCGACCGACGGCACGGGCGTCGGCGACGTGGACGCGGACGGCTTCGCCGACGTGCTCCTGTCGGACGATCGCCACGCCGGAACGGGCCACATCCTGCTGTACCGTGGGTCACCGAGCGGACTCGCGGCCGAGCCGGCCTGGGTGCAGTCCGGTTCGAACGCCAACGCCTACTTCGGCCGTTCCGTCGCCGCCGCGGGCGACGTCAACCGCGACGGTTACTCCGACTTCATCGTCGGCTCGCCGGGGCACGTGTCGTTCAACAGCGTCCTCGGCAGGGCCATCGTGTACGCCGGGTCCCCGACGCTGCCGTTCGAGCTGTGGTCGAAATCAGGGGACGTGACAGGCGGGGAGTTCGGCAGCAGCGTGACCGGCGCCGGCGACGTGAACGGGGACGGGTTCGACGACTTCGCGGTCGGGCAGCCGTGGTACGACAGGCCGTTCTCGACGCAGGACGGCCGCGTCTTCGTGTACCACGGCGCCGCACCCCTCCCGGGGCCGGAGCCGGCGCTCGTCATCGGGGGGCTCGACACCGATACCCGGCTCGGAGGGGCCCTTGCCGGCGCCGGCGACACGGACGCGGACGGCTACTCCGACCTGCTCATCGCCACTGAGTCCGGCCGCGGACGCACGTACCTCTTCCGCGGGTCCGCCGCCGGTCTCGATCCCTACGTTCGGTGGGACAACCCGGCGCCCCGGAACGGCTCCTTCGCGTCGTCGATCGACGGCGCGGGTGACTGGAACGGTGACGGCTTCACCGACCTGCTCGTGGGCGCGCCGGGGGCGATTCCACCGGAGAGCACGAGCGGCGGGGCGTACCTCTACCTCGGTGGCCAGCAGGACGGGCCCACGCTGCGCTTCCACGGTGCCCGGCAGCTGCGCGTGGGATCGACCGACCCGATCGCGAGGCTCGGCGAGTCCGACGCGACGGGGGAGTTCCGGCTGAGCACGCGCGGCGGGACCGCCGCGGGCCGCGGCCGGGTGCGCCTCGAGTGGGAAGCGAAGGCGCCGGCCGCGGCGTTCGACGGGACCGGGCGGGAGCGCGGCGCGCCGAGCGACACCGGCCCGGCCGCCACGCGCCACGCGACGTTCCTCGAGACGGTCACGCCCGGCGCCGGCGAGGCCTGGCGTTGGCGCGCGCGCGTCGTGAGCGCCGACCCGCTGTTCCCGCGCACGCCGTGGTTCACCCTCCCGGCGCGCGGCTGGACCGAGATCAAGCTGCGGCTCGCGTTCTGCGCCGACCGCGACGGCGACGGCCGCGGCGGGCCGGGCGACCCGCTCTGCGCGTCGCCGGTCGCCGACTGTCACGACGGCGACGCGAGCGCGTGGTCCGCCCCCGGCGAGGCGCGCGACCTCGTCTTCGAGACGCGGCAGCGGCTGGCCTGGGCCGCGCCGCTCGAGCCCGGCGCGGCGTCGGTCCTCTACGACGTCCTGCGCTCCGGCTCTGCCCAGGACTTCGCCGGCGCCGCGACCTGCATCGACCCGGACGGCACGGACACGTCGGCGATCGATCCGGCCTCGCCGGCGACGGGCGGAGCGTTCTTCTATCTCGCCCGCGCCCAGAACGCCTGCCCGGCGGGAACCGGTCCGCTCGGGACGGGCAGCGACGGGAGCCTGCGATCGGGAAGAGCGTGCCCGTGAGACGTGGCTTGACCGTGCGTACCCGGCGAGGACTAGAAGCACTTCCATGCGCGCTCGTATCGCGTCGGGCGCCGGAAGCCCGGTCCCGTCCGGATCTGGTCCACGTACTCCGCAAGGAGGCCCTCCGGATTCCGCATGGACCCCGCAAGCTGGTGCGCCTGCTCGCTGTCGATCCGTGCGAGAGCCTTGAGAGCGTCGGCCCTGAATAGCGAATCCTCATCCCGGTCGCTCGCGATACGTGTCAGAACGTCCATCGCACGGCGATCGCCGAACTCGCCGAGAAACCCGATGGCGTAACGCCGCCGCGGCATGGTCCTGTCTGCGATGGCTGTGACCACGAGGGGCACGACCTGCGCACCGCCGTCCCAGAGCGGGTCCGTCAACGTGCACTCGGGCCCGTCGTTCGCGTAGAAGTTCTGCATCGCCTCGTCCGGTGGAACGCGGCAGGCGACAATGAGCACGCTGAGGACGACGATCGCGACGAAGCCTCGCGCCTCCTCCTTCTCTCCTCTCCCCTTCGACGGGCCCATCCCAACCACGTGGCCGAGTCTAACGCGCATGCAAAAGCGCCATCGGCAGGCCCCAGAGCGCCGCTCGCGAGCCTTCGTCTCCGACGACGCTAAGTCCGAGCGTGGGTTCCTTTGAGTTGAGCGGCAGGACCACCGCTTGGGTGGTCGTCCCCCGCGTGCCGCGCAGCACCGAGATCACATCGGACGGAACATCCAGAGCGCCGGCGAACCAATCTCGAACCACGTTCTCAGGGATGTCAGCACCGACCACGATCATCACTGTCGAGAGACGGGTGCCACAGTAGCCGCCGATCGCGGCGATGAGCGGCTCGACGCTCGAATCGTCCTCGCCCTCGCCGAGCGACTCGGCTGAGCTGAGATAGACCAACAATTGGAGCTTGCTCACGACGGGCCAGTCTGGAGAGCCAGGTTGAGGAAACGACCCGAGTGCTTGGGGAAAGTCGTCATCATCATCCACAAACGCGACGGTATTCGCAGCCCTCAGGATAGACAAGCTGCCGGACCCTAGCGACTTCAGGCGCCGTTGCTCCGGCTCGTCATTGGGCTCGCGCTTGGAATCCGCCGAGGACTCACCGCCGCTCTGCGGCGGCTCCGCGTCCTTCTCGCCCCACGCGCGAGCAGCCCCGAGATGGCGGTCGAACACCGCCCCATACTCCTTAGCAACATCCGGATCCCTGAACGAGGCGGCCGATCCGAGCGTTGGCCCGCCTTGGTTCGTCGGCATCGGGACCGTGACGTCGTGGTCATCAGCAACGGCAAACCCGGCTACTGCCTTCGACTCACGGACACTGACGACCGCGCCCGCGCGAGCGAGCCGATCCGCGGCCGCCCTTGTGGCAGTGTCGAGCGTCGGCGCGACCAGGACAATGCGCACCGAGACGCCCTTCTTCGCGAGGCGCTCAAGAATCGCGGCCTCGGCGGAAGACAGACCGGATGCAACGGCCTTGAAGGACTCCTGGGAATCGGCCCAGCGAGGCGCCAGGTGTCGGGAGAAGCCAGCGGGTAGCCAGATCCACGCAACCTCAGTCGGTCGCTCGGCCGCCTGGGACGTCTGGAACAGACTCAACGTCATGAATCCGACCAGCAGAATCATTCGGCGAGTCACTGTGTGCCGCTGTGGTCGAAGGGGTCGGCCTGGTTGAACAACAGGACCCTCAGCAGCGAGACGTCGCTTCATTTCACGCCTCCCTTTCGAGCCCGGGCCTCTCCCGGCACCGACGCCCTAGCCTCACGAGCCGCCGCCGATCGGACCCGCACCCCGCCGAACCCGCTGCGCGCTGACGGCGCGCCCCGCGGGCGGGCGCGGCCACGTCAGGCCGGCTGCATCGCCTTCGCGACCGCGAGCGCGACGAGCTCGTCGCGCGGCAGGTCGCCGCGGAGCGCGCAGAGCACGGCCCCCTCGTCCCAGAACACGATCGTCTCGCCCGCGCGCCGGACGACGACGAACGTGATGCCGTTGCGCTCGAACCGGGCTTCCTCGGTCGCCGCGGGAAGCTCGCCGATCCGCCCCGGGAACATCGTGCAGAGCACGCGCCGGCCCGCGGCGTCCGTGTAGGTGAAGACGACCGCGCGGCGATCGCCGAGGTCGACGACGCTCCCCCCTTCGACGGTCCAGCCCATCATCGCGAGATCGAGGACGCGCGCGCGGAAGCCGAGCCCGCGGCCGGCGAAGTAGGCCTCGAGCGCGGCCGGCTGTGCGACCCGACTCTCGAGGGGCGCCTCCCCGCGGCCGATCGCCTCGAGCGCGGCGGCGGCGCGCGCCGCGAGATCCGCCCGCGCCGGCGCGGGCGTGCGGTGCGGCGCGAAGTACCACGTCGCGAGCAGCGCGAGGCCGAGCACGGCGGCGGCGAGCCATGCGGCACCCCTGCCGGTCCTGAGCGTACGCCGGGGCGGAGACGCAAGCGGAACCTGGGCGCGCGCGTGCGGGCCCGGCGGCACGGGATCCACGACGCGGGCGTCCTCCGCGTCGGCGCCGTCGAGCGCCGTGCGCAGCCTCGCGACGAAACTCTCGTCGTCGTCGGCCTCGCGGGTTCCGGGCGCGCCGTCGCGGGCTCCGGGCGCGCGCTCGTGGGTTCCGGGCGCGCCCTCGTGGGTTCCGGGCGCGCCGTCGCGGGCTCCGGGCGCGCCCTCGTGGGCTCCGGGCGCGCCCTCGTGCGTTCCGGGCGCTCCCTCGCGGGGTCCGGGCGCGCCCTCGCGGCTCTCCGGGACGCCACCCTCGCGCACGAGGCGCAGCGCGGCGCGCGTCGCGCGTAGCGCGGCGAGCTCGGCCCGGCATCGCGGGCACGCCGCGAGATGCGCCTCGAGCGCCGCGCGCGCGGCGGGGTCGAGTGTGTTCTCGAGCCACGCGTCGAGCGCCGCGCGCGGGTGGAGGGCGCCGGTCACGGTGCCTCCCGGGGCGATTCCGGGCGCCGCCCCGCGGCGGCGAGCAGGCTCGCCGCGAGTGCCCGCCGGGCCCGCGCCAGCCGCGAGCGGATGGTCCCCACCGGGCACCCGAGAACGTCCGCGGCCTCGTCGTACGTCAGATCCTCGAGGTCGACGAGGACGACGGCGGTGCGGAACGGGTCGGGCAACGCCGCGAGCGCGCGCTCCACGTCCGAGCCCTCCCAGGTCAGCCGGGGGTTCTCCTCGATCGAGCGCAGGGCGGCTTCGTCCGCGATCTCGACCTCGCGCTCGAAGCGGTCCTCCATTTCTTCGATCGACATCGTCCCGGCCGTCCGCCGCTGCGCGTCCCGCGCGTTGGCGTGGATGGAATACAGGATGGTCAACAGCCAGGCCCTTGCATTGGTTCCGGGCGTGAAGCCGTCGAACGTCCGGTACGCGCGCAGGAACGTCTCCTGCACCAGGTCGTCCGCCGCCTCGCGCCGCCCCGTGAGCCGGCGCGCCACCCCGCGCAGCAGCGGGGCGAGCGGGAGCGCCAGCGCCTCGAACCCGGCGCGGCGCGCGGCGTGATCGGCGAAGGCCATCGCGACATGGTACCGCAGCGCGCGATCCGGGAACTTTTCTGGCACGGCCGCTGTTCATGCCCGGGGACACGACAGCGCGCGTCCGGCACCTGCCGGACGGCGTGCGGTTCGAGGTGCGCCGGCGGCCCGAAGGGGTACCGCGGCGGCCACCGCCCAAGCGTCCACGAGAAGGAGAAGGCGCCATGTTCCAGCGTCCTGCGCGAGCCCTGTTCACCCGCCGACCCGTCGCCCGCCTGTCCGCCGCGACCGCGGCCATGGCCGCGGCCTGCATCGCGATCCTGTCCCCGCAATCCGTGTCGGCGGCCCGGCCGCCGGCGGCGTCCGCGGAGAGCCGTGGCACGCTCGTGAGGCCCGTCGCCGGCGCCGACCTCGAGGGGATCGGGCTCGTCGTCCGCGTGCCGGGCGTGAGCACCAAGGTGGTCGCCCGCGGCCTCGCGCGGCCGACCGGCATCGTCGCGGGCCCGGACGGAACCCTCTACGTGACCGAGATTCCCGCCCCCGGTGTCGGCGGCGGCCCGAACGGCGTGATCGCGGTCGATTCCGCGAGCGGCGCCGTCACGCGGATCAACATGGGCGAACCCGAGCCGGTCGCGATCGCGCTGGGTCTCGACGGCTCGCTGTACTGGACCTGCCGCACGGCGGGGGTGATCCTGCGCCGAGCCCCGGACGGCACGATCGCGCCGATCCTGACCGGCCTCGAGCGGCCGACGGGGATCGCGGTGGACGGCGTCGACGTCTATTTCACGCAGGTCCCGACGCCCGGCGTCGGCGGGGCGAACGGCGGCCGCAACACGGTCAACCTGTATGCGGGCGCGGGGATCGAGGTGCTCACGCTCGGCGAGCCGGAGCCGACCGACATGGTCGTCGCGCCGGACGGCACGCTCTACTGGACCTGCCGGTCGGCGGGGGTCGTGCTGAAGCGGACGCTCGACGGCACGGTGTCGCTCGTCCTTTCGGGGCTCTCGAAGCCGACCGGCATCGCGCTCGATCCGGAGCGCGACCGGCTCTACCTGACCGAGGTCCCGACCCCGGGCGTCCCCGGCACACGCGGCGGCGCGAACCGGGTGACGAGCCTCGACCTCGCGACCGGTGAGCGGCAGCTCGTCGAATTCGGCGATCCCGAGCCGACGGACATCACCGTCGCGGCGGACGGGTCGGTTTACTGGACCTGCACGAGCGCGGGAGTGATCGTGCGGGCGCAGATCGCGCGCTAGCGCACGGGGATGCGGCGCGCCGGCGGAGGCGGGGCCGCCGGCGCGCCGCGGATCGCGGTCCGCGGTCCGACCGCGGCGAATGGACCAACGCGAACGTAGATCGGAGGTACCGGCATGCCCCGTAGGAGGCTGTCTACGAAGAAGCTACGGGCGGCAGGCTTCCAAACTCCTCTACGCTGAAACTTCGGCGTCAAGGAAAGGGAGTTCGATGCCTTCCACTGGGCGAAATCGTGAGGGGTATATTCCGCTCGCCGAGGCTTCCTCACAGGCCGCGCCTCCGCACCCGGGCACATGAAATGCAGAATCTAGATTATGTCGCCGATGGGGGCGGCCCCACAACCGGCTCCCCGGCGAGATCGCGCCACCCATGAGGAAATCAGCAAGAGTGCTATGCGGCGGGAGATGCTCGAGTGGTGGCCCGGAGAGCGTCAGTGTGTGTCCTGCTGAACGAGACGGAGGCGACCAGGCAAGCACAGCAGTAACGAACGCGAGCATGGGCACGATCCCGGGAACGAGGATTCGTGATTAGCGATGGCGCTGCCGCGCTCGTCAGCGTCGACGATCCGTCGGCCCGCTCGGTGACCGAGGGTGCGGGGCGCGCGAACCATTCGACAAGGGTGCCGCGCGCTCACCGCACGGGCTTAAGCGACCCCGCCGCAAGGAACAGCCAGCCGAAGAAGTACTCCTCGACGGTCAGAGACTCCAGGCGGGTCGCCAGCAGGCGCCAGGGCTCGTCATCTGGAACGGGCGTAGTCCGAAACGAGAGCTTCGGAAAGGCGGCCCGCAGCAGAGGGTTGAGAATCCAACCCGCGCGACGATTCGATGTCTTGGCACCGAAAAAGACGACGCGGGCATGCGGCCGGAGGTGCGGAATCACGTTCGCGACCGCCGCCTCCGACGCGTACACGTCGGGCGCACCGAACATGAGCGCGCCGTCGAAGGCGCCCGTGAGGGCGACCGACTCGGCCGCGGCCTCGACGACGTGGACGTTGTCCCACGCATGCCGCTCGATGCGCCGCCGCGCGTTCACGGCCACCTCGGCGCTGATCTCGACCCCGACCACCTCGCCCGTCGGCCCAACAGCCTGGAGCAGGTACGGGAAACTACCGCCGGGTCCACATCCGAGATCGAGCACCCGCGCGCCCGGCATCAGTTCGAGGTGCGCGACCGCCCTCGCGCGCAGCGGTCTGATGAACGCGAAGTCGAAGTCGGGGAAGGGTCTGATCACGCGCACCAAGTAACGGAAGTACGGTGGGGTCCGCTCTCGGGTCGTCTGCCCACGCTCGCGTGGCATCGTCGCCTCCAGCCGTGACTGAGTTTCACCGGACCGTGACGCGGCCGTGGCGGCGCAGGATCTCGGTCTTCCTTTCAGCCGAGAATCGCCGGGGGGCCGGGTCCTTCAGCGTCTTGGCGCGCGGCTCCCATGATATGGGCAGCACGCGTTCTCCCGTGGACGTGGGGAGTGTAGGCGGGCGCGGGTGCGGCGCCGGTGGCGCGCGCGACGACGACTTCCTCCCGCTTGCTTACGCCGTGCTTACACGGCGAAACCGAGGCTAGCTTTCGCTATTCACCGAGGCGCGTAAGTTGTTGACGGCGGCGCCAGCGCCGGCGCAGCGAAACTGGTCGCGTCTCGGGCCCGCTGGACGTACTCTCTCCGGCACGCACGCGGCCCGAGCGGCGGTCTCCCGGCCAGCGTGACTGCCGCGGCGTCGCGACCGTCATTCCCGGAGGTAGCGGGCCATGACCCCGACCCCGCAGCAGCAGCTCGACGGCTTCATCGACAAGTTCACGCCCGAGATGGCCGCGCACATCCGCGCCGCCCGCGCCCGGATGCGCCGGCGCCTTCCCGGGGCGACCGAGCTCGTCTACGACAACTACAATTTCTTCGTCATCGGCTACGGTCCCTCGGAGAGACCGTCGGAGGCGATCTTCTCGCTGGCCGCGCAGGCGACGGGGCTCAGCCTCTGCTTCCTGCGGGGCGCCGGGCTGCCCGACCCGCAGGGCCTGCTTCGCGGGAGCGGCAACGTTGTTCGCAACCTGCCCCTGCCGAACCTCGCCCTGTTCGACGACCCCGCCGTCGAGGCGCTGATCGCGGCGGCGGTCGCACGGGCGCCGGTGCCGATGCCCAGTGGGGGCGTACACAAGCTGGTGATCCGCTCCGTGTCCGCGAAACAGCGTCCGCGCCGTCCGGCAACGTCGGCGCGCGGGAGCGCCGCAGCCCCGCGGAAGGGCCCGTCGGAGACCGGCAAGACCGCGTTACGCAGCCGGCGGGGCCGGCGGGGCGACGCGCCGGCCTGACGCCGCAAGAGCGGGTGTCTCGCCGACGACTTCCTCCCGCTTGCTTACACCGTGCTTAAACGGCGAAACCGAGGCTAGCTTTCGCTATTCACCGAGGCGCGTAAGTTGTTGGGTGTAATAGGACTTATCTGGCGCGCCCGAGAGGACTCGAACCTCTAACCTCTTGATCCGTAGTCAAGTGCTCTATCCAATTGAGCTACGGGCGCATGGGGTGTTCCGCCCAGGGCGGAGACCGCTGCGGGCGGGGCGGGGCCCCTGAGCAGCGGCGCGGACTCTACGGCATCCGGGGACGGGGCGCAAGTTCCCCGGCCGCGGCCGCGAAACCAGGGGGGCGTGGGGTGCGTCCAAGCGGGCGAGGATCGGGACGCCGCGGCGGGGACCGCCCCGGGACCCGGCCGGGAGATCGCCATGACTCGCACCTCATGCATCGCCTGCTTCCGGGTTGCCCTGCTCGCGACGGGGGCCGCCTGCCTCGTGGCCGTTCCCCTGGCGCGAGCCGGGGTGCCCGCGTCCGAGACGGCATCGGCGTCCGCGTCCGAGACGGCATCGGCGTCCGCGTCCGAGACGGCATCGGCGCCCGCGTCCGAGACGGCGCCCGCATCAGCGTCCGCGACGGCGCCCGCGCCCGCGTCGGCGTCCGCGACGGCGCCCGAATCCGCGAACGCGGTTCACGTGCAGGTCGACGGGAAGACGCTCGTCGAGGGCGTCGTCATCGACGGGACGCCCTACGTGGAGGCGGGCGCGCTCGCCGAGGCGGCCGGGCTGCGCCACGAGCACGACTGGAGGGTGGACGGGACGCGGCTGATCGTGGAGACCACGTCGCGCGACCGAGATGCCGCGCTCCAGGTGCGGACGGCCGGGATCGTCAGCCGCGGCGTGCGCCACGTGGACGGCAGGCCGTACGTCCCGGCGGACGACGTCGCGCACGCCCTGGGTGGCCACGCGCACTACGACGGCAAGAGCCGCACGCTCCGGGTGTTCGTCGGGACGGCGTGCGGCGTGTGCCGGCTGGGGGTGCAGACGGCGGTGAAGTCGTCGTTGTAGGCGACCGCGGCGGGCGGACCATCCCGCTGCGCGGGAGGTCCGCCCCTACAGCGGAGGCCCGCCCCTAATGCGGAGAACCGCCCCTGGCGCACCCGCGGCGCAGCCCTTTCGAGTTCGATCGAGCGGCGGAGCGGTGGAGCGCGCGTCAGAGGGCTCCCTGGGGTGCG